>ERZ1031720.56-NODE-56-length-14416-cov-8.589861_pt1 | contig 14416 bp, 12 predicted proteins | sample MGYA00518750_ERZ1031720 | MGnify/ENA primary metagenome ERZ1031720 (study PRJEB33718, sample SAMN03160008) | human skin metagenome | collected 2014-04-10 | study: EMG produced TPA metagenomics assembly of the PRJNA266117 data set (Human skin bacterial metagenome and... | reverse complement strand
TCTACACCTCTCTATTCGTCGGCAGCGTCAGATGTGTATAAGAGACAGCGAAAATTCGATGCGCCGCCGCAGAACCCCCAGGAGACGGTCAAGCAGATGCGTTTCCTGATCTCGCGCGGATTCGCCCCCGATGTCGTGCGCCGGGTCGTCGCCGCGGCAGGGCAGACGGACGACTGACGTCGTCCGTTCCGCCAGCGGCCGCATCAGTCTTCGGCCAGACCCAGCATCAGCTTCAGGTTCTGAACGGCCGCGCCCGAGGCGCCTTTGCCCAGATTGTCCAGCCGAGCCACGGCCACGGCCTGGCGGTGTTCCTCGTTGCCGAACACGCGGACCTCGAGCTGGTTGGTGTCGTTGAGCGCCAACGCATCGAGCTTGCCCGAAGCCGGGGCGTCTTCCACCGTCACGTAGCGGGCGCCTGCATAGTGCTTGCGGTAGATGTCCAGCAACTGCGCCACCGTGGGGCGGCCGGGCAGCAGGTCGAGGTGCAGCGGCAATTCGACCAGCATGCCCTGGCGGAAGTTGCCCACGGCCGGCGTGAAGATGGGGCGGCGGCTCAGGCCGCTGTAGGCCAGGATTTCCGGGATGTGTTTGTGGGTCAGGCCGAACGCATAGGCCTCGTACAGCGGCGCTTCGTTCGCCTCGTACGCTTCGATCATGGTGCGTCCACCGCCCGAGTAGCCGCTGACCGATGGCAGCGCCACCGGGAAGTCGGCCGGCAGCACGCCGGCCTGGATCAGCGGGTTGAGCAGCGCGATGGCGCCGGTGGCATAGCAGCCCGGGTTGGCGACCCGATCCGCCTGAACGACGGCCTCGCGCTGGGCCGGCGAGAGCTCCGGGAAACCGTAGACCCAGCCCGGCGCGACGCGGTGAGCCGTCGAGGCGTCGATGATCTTGGGCTTGGCGCCCGGCAGCGCGTCGATCATGGCGACGGTCTCGCGAGCGGCATCGTCGTGCAGGCACAGCACCACCAGATCGACCGTGGCCACGATCTCGCGCTTGGCTTCGGGGTCCTTGCGGCGCGCGGGATCGATGCTCACGACTTCGAGTTCGGGCATCGATTGCAGTCGTTCGCGGATTTGCAGGCCGGTCGTGCCGGCTTCGCCGTCTATGAATATCTTGGGCATCGTTTCAGTCCTGTTGATGTCTGGCCGGGACGCCGGGCGTCACCGGTCCGGGCCGTCGCGTGGAACGGGCGCCGACACGCGTAAGCCGACGCGGCTGCGCCGGATTGTCGCTCTCTATTGTGACGGGCGATGGGTGGGTGTCGCTGCGGGCCGCAAAGTTCACCAATCCCGGGTACGCGTTTCCTCTCGCGCCGCAGCATGATACAGTTCGCAGTTGCCATGTCCATGAAGCGCGGCAAGCCCGTGAATACATGTGTTGGCGCTGGCCTCCCCGGAGGTCTTTCAGCCGTCAGCTGGGCAGCAGTCAGTGCCTGGCGCCCCCAAATAGAACTTCAACGAGAGACTTCATGAAGATTCACGAGTACCAAGGCAAGGAAATCTTGCGTCAGTTCGGGGTGCCTGTACCCCGTGGTATCCCTGCCTTCACCGTGCAGGAGGCCGTCGAGGCCGCCCAGAAACTGGGTGGACCCGTCTGGGTCATCAAGGCTCAGATCCACGCCGGCGGACGCGGCAAGGGCGGCGGCGTCAAGCTCGCCCGCTCGATCGACGACGTCAAGGCGCTGGCCACCGAGATCCTGGGCATGCAGCTGGTCACGCACCAGACCGGCCCCGAGGGTCAGAAGGTTCGCCGCCTCTACATCGAAGACGGCGCCGACATTCAAAAGGAATACTACGTCTCGGTCGTGACCGACCGCGCGACGCAGAAGGTGGCCTTCATCGCTTCCAGCGAAGGCGGCATGGACATCGAGGAAGTGGCTCACTCCACGCCCGAGAAGATCATCACCGAGTTCATCGACCCCGCCGCCGGCCTGGGTGACGAGCAAGCCAAGAAGATCGCCGACGCGATCGGCCTGCCCGCAGACTCCACCGCGCAAGCCGTCGACGTGTTCCAGAAGCTCTTCAAGTGCTACATGGACACCGACGCCTCCCTGGTCGAGATCAACCCGCTGAACCGCGACGGCAAGGGCAACATCATCGCCCTCGACGCCAAGTTCAACTTCGACCCGAACGCCCTGTTCCGTCACCCCGAGATCGTGGCTTACCGCGATCTGGACGAAGAAGATGCGGCTGAAGTCGAAGCTTCCAAGTTCGACCTGGCCTACATCAGCCTCGACGGCAACATCGGCTGCCTGGTCAACGGCGCCGGCCTGGCCATGGCCACCATGGACACCATCAAGCTGTTCGGCGGCGAGCCGGCCAACTTCCTCGACGTCGGCGGCGGCGCCACGGCCGAGAAGGTGACCGAAGCCTTCAAGATCATGCTCAAGAATCCCAACGTCAAGGGCATTCTGGTCAACATCTTCGGCGGCATCATGAAGTGCGACACCATCGCCACCGGCGTGATCGCAGCCTGCAAGGCCGTGAACCTCGGCGTGCCGCTGGTCGTGCGCATGAAGGGCACGAACGAAGAACTCGGCAAGAAGCTGCTGGCCGAGTCCGGCCTGCCCATCATCTCGGCCGACACCATGGCCGAAGCCGCGACAAAAATCGTCGCAGCCGTCAAGTAAGCACGCCGGAGACGCAAGACATGTCGATTTACATCAATAAAGACACCAAGGTCATCACCCAAGGCATCACGGGCAAGACAGGCCAGTTCCACACTGAAAAGTGCCAGGAATACGCGAACGGCAAGAATGCCTTCGTGGCCGGCGTCAACCCCAAGAAGGCCGGCGAGTCGATCTTCAACATCCCGATCTACGGCACCGTCAAGGAAGCCGCTCAGCAAACCGGTGCCACGGTCTCCGTGATCTACGTGCCGCCCGCTGGTGCTGCAGCCGCGATCTGGGAAGCCGTGGAAGCCGATCTGGACCTGGCCATCTGCATCACCGAAGGCATTCCCGTCAAGGACATGCTCGAAGTGCGCAACAAGATGAAGGCCAAGGAAGCCGCCGGCGGCAAGCGCACGCTGCTGCTGGGCCCGAACTGCCCCGGCCTGATCACCCCCGACGAGATCAAGATCGGCATCATGCCCGGTCACATCCACCGCAAGGGCCGCATCGGCGTGGTTTCCCGCTCCGGTACGCTGACCTATGAAGCCGTGGCCATGCTGACGGAAGTCGGCCTGGGCCAGTCCACAGCCGTGGGCATCGGTGGCGACCCGATCAACGGTCTCAAGCACATCGACGTGCTCCAGGCCTTCAACGACGATCCCGACACCGATGCCGTGATCATGATCGGTGAAATCGGCGGTCCGGACGAAGCCGAAGCCGCTCGCTGGGCCAAGGACAACTTCAAGAAGCCGATCGTCGGCTTCATCGCCGGCGTGACTGCGCCTCCCGGCAAGCGCATGGGCCATGCCGGTGCGCTGATCTCGGGCGGTGCCGATACGGCCGATGCCAAGCTGGCCATCATGGAAGAGTCGGGTTTCGTGATCACACGCAACCCCTCCGAACTGGGCAAGCTGCTCAAAGCTCAGCTCAAGTAAGGCGCCAGTCGCCCACAACGGGCTTGTCCTCCTCGGGCAAGCCCGTTTTTTCTCTGCCCACACAAGAAACCGAGCGCTCCGTCCTGGCGATGGCTGCGCTCTTCAACATATAGCAGTGGTTGAGGACATATGGAATTCATCAACGACCCCAATTTCTGGATCGGTCTGCTTCAGATCGTCTGGATCAACATCATCCTGTCCGGCGACAACGCTGTCGTCATCGCGCTCGCGGCGCGTTCGCTGCCTCCTGCGCAGCAACGCAAGGCCGTGCTGTTCGGCTCCGGCGCCGCCGTGGTCCTGCGCATCGTTCTCACGATCGTGGCCGTCAAGCTGATGGCCCTGCCTTTCCTGCAGATCGTCGGTGGCGTGCTGCTGCTGTGGATCGGTCTGCAGCTGTTCGGCGGCGACGACGACGAGGGTGCCCATGGCAAGACCCAGGGCGGCCTGATGATCGCCGTGCGCACCATCCTGGTTGCCGATCTGGTGATGAGCCTGGACAACGTGATCGCAGTCGCCGCCGCGGCGCAGGGCAGCATGCTGTTGCTGATCCTGGGCCTGGCCATCAGCATCCCGCTGGTGGTGTTCGGCAGCACGCTGATGATCAAGCTGATGGAGCGCTACCCCGTCATCGTGACGCTGGGTGCGGCACTGATCGGCTGGGTGGGGGGTGAAACCATTGTTCACGATGCCGTGCTCAGTGACGTCGTCACTGTGAATCCCTGGCTGATCCATGCTGCCGCTGTGGCCGGCGCTGCTTTTGTTCTGGTCGTGGGCCGCTGGTTGGCCCGCCGCGCCCAGACCGCGAGCTGAGCCTGCGAAAGCCCGGCTGGAGGGGCCGAGTCTGACCGCGCGATTCGACGCGGTGCAACACCGGCAGCCAGGGCATTTCGCGCACAGAGGTCGGCATGGCAGCGGCACCCGCCAGCGCGGGGCGCCGATGCGTTCATGCACCACGAGGCATGGCACACTGGGTGGCCGGCCACGCTTTGCCGTGGCCGAGCCCTCCGGTTGCAGACCTCACCTCTAGATCGAGAACAACATGGAAGAATTCCTCACCGCGCAGTTCTGGCTCGCTGTCGGCCAGATCATCATGATCGACATTCTGCTGGGCGGCGACAACGCGGTCGTGATCGCGCTGGCCTGCCGCAAGCTGCCTCCGCAGCAGCGCTTCAAGGGCATCATCTGGGGCACTGCAGGCGCCATCATCCTGCGTGTCGTGCTGATTTTCTTTGCACTGCAGTTGCTGCAGATCCCGTTCCTCAAGATCATCGGCGCCCTGCTGCTGGTCTGGATCGGCATCAAGCTGCTCATCCCCGAAAACGACGACCATGGCAACATCGCTGCCAGCGACAAGCTGTGGGCTGCGATCAAGACCATCATCGTCGCCGACTTCGTGATGAGTCTGGACAACGTGATCGCCATTGCCGGTGCTGCCCAGGGCGCTGCCGCCGAGCACCATCTGGCGCTGGTCGTGTTTGGACTGGTCATCAGCATCCCCATCATCGTCTGGGGCAGCCAACTGGTGATCAAGCTGATGGATCGTTTCCCCGTCATCATCACGCTGGGCGCCATGCTGCTGGGCTGGATTGCCGGCACCATGCTGATTGCCGATCAGTTCCTCACGGCCAACGTGCTGCAGGACAGCTGGCTGGATCGTTCGGGCGCCCATGTCGAAGTCGTCGGCGCGATCAAGTACGGCTGTGGCATCGCAGGCGCACTGCTGGTGTTGATCGTCGGCAAGGTGCTGGCGGGCCGCCGTCCCAAGGCCTTGCAGGACTGATGGCCTGAACGCCGCCGCCGGTGCCGCCTGTTTCCGTTCAAGGGCAGGCCGCACCGGCAGGCTTTTGGCCTCGGGCCGCGTGCGACCCGAGGCCGACTAGAGGCGCGTGACCTCCACCGGCGGCTGGGTGCCGGTGACCAGCACGAATCCCTCCGAATACACGTTCTTGATGAAGAACGGTTCTCCCTGCAGTTGCCGGAGTTTCTGTCGGACGCGGTAGACCAGGGTATCGATGCGGTGCGACGTGTCGACGAGCCTCGGCGACTCGCCCAATGCCTGCATGAGCTGTGTGTGGGTGACCGGAAAACGCAGGCTCTGGAGCAGGGCGCCGAAGACGATGCTCTCGCGGGCCGTGAAATTCAGCGTCTGGCCCTGAGGGCCGGTGAGCCTGCCGGCATGCCCTTGGAAGCTCCAGTGCTGAGGCGTCTCTCGGGGCTCCTGTGCGATCCGGTGTGCGGATGTACTCATCCTTCGGCTCAGGGCCGCCAGGGTGGCGGTGAGCGTGGGCAGCTTGATCGGCTTGATCAGGTAATAGTCCGCGCCATCGCCCATGCCGCGTGCCTGGTCCTCGAGCAGCGTGCGTCCGGTCAGGACCACGATGCCGAGCGAGGGCAGGCGTTGCCGGATCGACGAGATGTCCATCAGCAGATCGCCGTCGGCCAATCGCGCGTCGGCCAGCAGAATATCCGGCGGCTGGCGTGCCAGGATGTCCAGGGTCTGCGCCCTGCTCGTGCAGCACTGCACGGTATAGCTCAGTGAGCTGACGTGGGCCGACAGGATCTCGCACCAATCGGATTGGTCCTCGACGATCAATACCTTCATTTGTATCCCTCTCCTCCTGGAGGTGATGACCCTTGCGGCCCCGGTCGCCGTGGGCGCACCTCGGCAGTACGAAGCCGGCGGGACAAGCCGTTGACCGGGCCATGGGCCCTTGTGTCGCTCCCGGGATACGACGGGGAAGGCGCCGAGATCCTGGCCAAATGCGAACGATCTTAATGACCGGAAAAATCCATGGGATGGCTCCCATCGATTCCAGATTCTCTCGCCTTGGCTTTGACTGGGAGTTTTGAAAGCATTTTGTCGGGAACGATTGCGGAAGGTCGGCTTTAATGGTCAAGAATTGTTTTTCATTGTTATGCAATGAAATACAAAGGATGACGGTGCCTAGACTGCACATAGTGTCCTATGGGATAGCGTGCGGTATGCCGATCGATGCCTTCCCTGTATTTCCGGGTGAATCAAAGGGTGGTTTTGGCTGGTATTGGAAAGCGGAATGCACGGGTATGCCTGCATTCCGGTGGGCTGGACTTGGCGGGGGGCTGGCGGGCCAAGCTGGGCATCGCGCTGCTGCTGTGGCTGTACGGTCTGGCATGGCCCGCCCAAGCACGGCCGGATACCCTTCCCGCGTTTCAGCTCTACCGCCTCATCGATCCCGTCGCAGACTGGAGATCCGCGCAACACGCGGTCGAGGCGGGTCGTATCGTCCCCGTTCCTCCCGAGTGGGCCGCGGGCTACGGGCCCTCGCTGTGGCTCGTGATGGATATCGCACCCCAACCGCCGGATGCACCCCGGCTCTGGGCCAAGGTCAGTCCCGCCTATCTCAATGCCGTGACCGCCTACATTCCAGCGGCACAGGGCGTGCAGGCGTTGCAGGCCGGCAGCATGGTCCCGCGCAACCCGCAAGACGTGTCGAACCGTTTTGCGATCTTTGCGCTGCCGCCGGCCGATGGCGCAAGCCGGCGCATCTATTTCAGGATCGAAACCGAAACCCCGCGTTCATTCTTTATCCGGCTGGAAACGCACGAGATGCTGCTGGCGGGGCTGGCTTCGGAGAACCTGGCCATGGGCCTTTTCTTCGGGGGGCTGGCCTTTACCCTCGTCTGGGCCTTGTTGTATGGTTTCTGGTTGAGGAACCGTTTCTACCTCTTCTATGCGGTCTATATTGCCGTGCTGAGCGCGACGGCAGCGTGTGTCACGGGCCTTGCAACTTTATGGATGCCCGAGGGCTGGTTCAACATCGTCTTGACGCTCGGTATGGTTGTGCTCCTGCCGCTGGGAGCCGAAACCCTGGGTATTCTGCAGCCGGGCCGGAATTTCTCGCACATGTGCGCGGCCTGTCGCGGCGCCCTGTGGCTGCTCGCGCTGCTGCAGACGGGGCGGCTCCTGTGCGGCGGGCATGAATTGGCAGCCTTTGGTGCGGGGATGGCTTATCCGTTGCAGTTGGGCGTTGCCGTGTTGCTGTGCCTGGCCTTGGGCCGCGCGAGTCGGGGCGCTGCGGCCTGGCTGGCGGTCCTGTACGGATGCGAACTGCTGTTTGCTGTGCTGGCCCTGTTGCACAGTGTGGGCTATTTGTCGAGCAACTGGCTGACGCGCAATCTGTACATCGTCTTTGCGTATCTGCATGTGGTGCTCTTCAACCTGGCCGCGATCATCCGCATTCATGCGCTGCAACGCGAAAGCACGGAGGCCCGGCGTGCGTTGGCCGATCACTGCGTCGACAGCGAACGCAGACTGGACCAGTGCGTCCAGGCCAGGACCGCCGATCTGCTGCTGGAGCTGCGGCAGAGACAGGCGACGGAAGAGGGCCTGAAACGGGCCAACCTGGATGTGATCAACGCCCTGGCCGCGGCGCGGCATGCGCAGGAGAGCCAACGGCAGTTCTTCATGATGGTGTCGCACGATTTCCGCACGCCGCTCGGGGTGCTCGACGCCACGCTGGAGTATGGCGACCTGACCGCACGCACGGTCCGGCAGCGCATGCGCCGGGCGATCGACGATCTGCTGGCACTGGTCGACAAGGCGCTGAGCCCCGCCATGATGGCCGAGGACGCGCCGGCGGGGCAATGCGCCGTCGTGGACGTGGGGGCGGCCATGCGCAAGGCGGCCAGGCGTTCGGCTTATCTGGCGCGCAACCACCGGGTGCAGGTGTCGGTCAGCCTGCACCGGCTGTTCGTCTGGGCCAACGGGCAGGCCATCGAAATGCTGCTGTCCAACCTGCTCAACAACGCCATCGTCCATACGCCCCCCGGTTCGTCGATCACGCTGGCGGCCCGGCGCGAGGGCGGCGAGATCGTGCTGACCGTCGAGGACGACGGGCCGGGCGTCTCGAGCGAAGAAATCGGGCAGTTGTTCTGCCAGTACGGCCGAGGCTCGCAGGCTTCCTGCGCAGGGACGGGCCTGGGCCTTTATCTGGTCGCCCGCATTGCGGCCCTGCATGGCGGGCACGCCACGGCGGTGAATCTGCCGGGGGCGGGACTGAGGGTCATGGTGCGTTTGCCGGCCTGGACGGCGCCCCAGGCGGCTGGCATGCCGTCCCTGCAAGCGGGACCGGCGGACGGTTCGTCATGGGCCTAGAGGCCGGTGCGCAGCCCGATGGCCTTCAGTGCCCTTCGTCGGAGCGGGCAATGTGCAGCAGGCGCTCGACTTCTTCGGGGTGATTGCGCAGATTGCGGCGGTGCAGGGCACGGATGAAGAACATGGCGATCATGACCACCAGGCCAAAGGCCGTGATCGCACCGAAAGCCGTCAGGCCGAGGCCGGTGGACAGGCTGTAGAAGGCGCCCAGACCCAGAATGCAGGCCTGCTCGTTGAAGTTCTGCACCGCAATCGACCGTCCGGCGCCCATGAGGTTGTGGCCGCGATGCTGGAGCAGGGCGTTCATGGGCACGACCAGATAGCCGCCCAGGCCGCCCAGCAGGATCAGGAACGGCGCAGCCACCCAGACATTGTTGATGACGTTCATCAGGATCACCAGCGCGCCCATGGCGATGCCCAGGGGGATGACGCTGGGGGCCTGGTCCAGCCGCACGCGTGCCGAGGCGATGATGGCGCCGGCAGCCGTGCCGATGGCGACCACGCCCACGAGCGACGAGGCCTGTGTGGTGCTGTAGCCCAGCGCCGCGGCGGCCCAGGCGAGCACGATGTAACGCAGGTTGCCGCTCACGCCCCAGAACAGCGTGGTGGTGGCCAGCGACATCTGGCCCAGCTTGTCGGCCCACAGCCGGTTGTTGCAGCTCCAGAAATCGGGCAGCAGCTCGATGGTCCGCTTGGGCATCGGGCGCATGGTCACGCCGGTGTGGGGGATGCGGGTGTTGATCGCCGCTGCCAGGGCGTAGATGAAGACGAGGATGAAGATGGCCGTCTGCGCGGCACCGTGGATGCCGATGGCATCGAGCGCGGGGATGGAGTGAAGCAGCGCGATGGCCTGCGACGAAACCAGCAGGCCGCCGGCGAGCACGCCCAGGATGATGGAGCCGATGGTCAGGCCCTCGATCCAGCCGTTGGCCTTGACCAGTTGGGACGGCGGCAGCAACTCGGTGAGGATGCCGTATTTGGCTGGGGAGTAGGCTGCGGCACCCAGGCCGACCACGGCATAGGCCACCAGCGGATGGGAGCCGTAGAGCATCATCAGGCAGCCGATCACCTTGATCGCATTGCTGATGAACATGACCTTGCCCTTGGGCAGGGCGTCGGCAAAGGCGCCCACGAAGGGCGCGAGCACCACGTAGAACAGCGCGAACATGGGCACCAGGGCTGCCCGTTGCCATTCAGGGGCGCCGTTGGCGCGCAGCAATTCGACAGCCACCACAAACAGGGCGTTGTCGGCCAGCGAAGAAAAGAACTGCGCCGACATGATGGTGAAGAAACCGCGCTTCATCGATGGGTGTGCTCTGTTCTGTGTAACCGTGGCATGGCTCGGGGGCAGGATGGCAGTGTCCAGTCAACGACGCAAAGGCCCTGGGGCCCGCTGTGCGCCGACATGTGCAATCAGTTTAAATGGGGCGGGAAGCCTGGCGCCGGTACGAACCCGACCGGGTTGACCTGTTATGACGTGCCTGGTTGCAGCCGGCAAAGCCGCTGCATGACCGACCGCCGCGCACGCCGCTACCCACGGACGTCCGGCAGTTTTCCCCCTGAGGCACTTGCTGTTGTGTTTATCGAGACGCAAATCAATCTTCCCTGCAGGAGGGCGGGCTGGATGAGAACAGTCCGAACGCACCTGCGGCCCACGTTATAGCATGCAGGTGTGGCAGGGTCGCCTGTGGAAAGCCTGAGTCTGCGGCAGTGGTCGCGTTGCAACACCTGAACGGGTGACCGGCGGGCGGTCCTCGATTCGTGTGGACGACCTTGTTTGCCCTGTCTGACGAGTTCACTTTCATGAGCGCGCAAGCAAAAGCCCGGGGACGGGGCGCATACTGCAGTCCAGCCTCTGCCGTGCCCTCCCGTCGGCCGGCAGCGGCCCTTGCATACATCCAAGCAGCTGAGTCCTCGCCATGCCTCGTCCGATATCCGCCACCGTTCATACCGATGCCTTGCGCCACAATCTCGCGCGCGTCAAATCCGCTGTACCCGACGCGCGCGTGGCCGCCGTCGTCAAGGCCAATGCCTACGGGCACGGAATCGAACGGGTCTTCGACGCCCTGCGTGCAGCCGATGCCTTTGCCTTGCTCGACCTGGCCGAGGCGCAACGGGTTCGTGCACTCGGTTGGCGGGGTCCGATCCTGCTGCTCGAGGGCGTGTTCGAACCCCGTGATCTGGAGCTCTGCTCGCGGTTGGGTCTCTGGCATGCGGTCCATTGCGACGAGCAGATCGATTGGCTGGCGGCACACAAGACGCAGGAGCCGCACCACGTCTTCCTCAAGATGAATGGCGGAATGAACCGGCTGGGCTTCACGCCCGTGCGCTACCGCTCGGCCTGGGCACGCCTCAACGCCTTGCCCCAGGTCGGCGAGATTTCATTGATGATGCATTTTTCGGATGCCGATGGCATGCGGCAGGGCGTCGATGGCATTCAGCATCAGATTCAGGCCTTCGAGAGTGCCACCCAGGACCTGCCCGGGGAGCGGTGCCTGTCCAACAGTGCCGCCATCCTGCGTTACGGACAGGGCTTGCCGATGCGCAACGACTGGGTGCGAAGCGGCATCGTGATGTACGGCAGCTCGCCCGATTTCCCCGAGCATGACATTGCGCATTGGGGGCTGCTGCCCACCATGACGCTGTCGAGCCGGCTGATTGCCACCCAGGATCTGCAGCCGGGCGATACCGTGGGCTACGGCTCGGCCTTCGTCGCCGAGCAGGCCATGCGCATCGGCATCGTGGCCTGCGGGTATGCCGATGGCTATCAGCGGCTGAGCCCGACCGGAACGCCCATCCTGGTCGATGGCGTTCGCACACGAATCGTCGGACGCGTGAGCATGGACATGCTCACGGTGGATCTCACGCCGGTGCCGGCTGCGGCGATCGGCAGCGAGGTCACGTTGTGGGGCCGGGCACGCAATGGCCGCATCCTCCCGATCGACGAAGTGGCCCGGGCCTCGGGCACGGTCGGTTACGAATTGATGTGTGCGGTGGCGGCACGGGTCGCCCTGCAGGTCGACTGACGAGAGAAGCCGTCTCCCGCCATGGCCCCGGTGCTGTCGATCCCCCTCGTGCCAGGCGTGACCTTGATCGGAGCGCCGAGCGAGGCCGGGGGTGCCGGTCCCGGTGCGGCCCTGGGGCCGGATGCCTTGCGTGCGGCGCGATTGGTTCCGGCCTTGCAGCGTCTGGGTCTGGACGTGCTCGACGAGGGCAATCTGTCGGTGCCTGGCGATCCGGATCCGGCGAGCGTCGGGGGGGTACGTCGTCTGGCTGCCTGCGTGGCCTGGAGTCACGCGGTGTTCCGGGCCGTGAGCCGGCAGCTCGAGGCCGGGCGCCTGCCCGTGCTGCTGGGCGGCGATCACCACGTGGCGGTGGGTTCGATCAGTGCGGTGGCCAGGCATTGCCGCGACCGGGACTTGACCCTGCGGGTGATCTGGCTGGATGCCCATGCCGACTGCAATACACCGGCCTCGTCGGCCAGCGGCAATGCGCACGGCATGCCGGTGGCGACGCTGTGGGGGCTGGGGCCACCGGATCTGAGTCGTCTGGCCGGCTTTGAACCTGCCCTGTCGCCGGGGTCGACCTGCCAGATCGGTCTGCGCAGCGTGGACGAGCCGGAGAAACAACTGCTGCAGGCTTTGGGTGTCGAGGTCTACGACATGCGTGCCGTCGGTGCCTTGGGCATGGACGAGGTGATGAACCGGGCTTTGCGGGGCATCCAAGGGCGGGGGGTCCATCTGCATGTCAGTCTCGATGTCGATGTGCTCGACCCCTCGGTCGCCCCCGGCACAGGCACGCCGGTCCCGGGAGGCCTGACTGAAAACGAGGCTCTGCTGTGCATGTCGCGGCTGGCGGGGACCGGTTGCCTGGGGTCCCTGGATGTGGTGGAAATCAACCCTTCGCGCGATACCGGCAACCGGACAGCCCGGCGTACGGTCGGGCTGATGCAGCGTCTGCTCGACCCGCGCACCGGCTGGAATGCGGCCGGATAGGCCCGATCAGGCGCCGGCGACGGCTTCCGTCGACGCGGGCGTCGAGGTGGATGTGGGCTCCGCATCGCAGAGCTTGCCGGCGTGGCGTTTGTCGACCGTGGTGCTGCAGCTCCAGGCCCCGGTACCGTCGTCTCGCAGCAGCATCACTTTCTTGTGCTTGATGTCCAGGTTGCCGCTGGTGAACTCGAGCGCGATACCGGGCTTCGTGCCGTTCTGCGAGTGGACGAAACTGATGGTGCCGAAGCGGGGCGAGACGATGCCGAGGTCTGCCAGCGTCTGGCCGGTGGTATGGGCGGTGCTGGCGGCCGTGCCGTTGGGAAAAGTGCCGTTTGCCAGGATATGGCTCTCGATGTTCGGCCGGATGGCCGACAGGGTGGCGATCGCGCTGGTGAGGCTGGCCCGGGTGGCATGGTCCTTGTAAAGCGGGATGCCGACCGCCGCCAGTACGCCGATGATGGCCACGACGGTCATGAGCTCGATCAGGGTGAGGCCGGCCTGGCCACGGCGAGGAGGGGGAGCGCGAAGGGGAGAGGTCGTCATGCAGATGCCTTGGAGAAAACGACGCGGCGCGTCGAGCCTCCATGCGTTGCAAACGCAGTGCCGCTTCGGCGTGGGAAAGGTCAAGGATTGGGGGATGCCGTCACCGTCACCGGGGACGAATGATCCCGTACCCATAAAAAAGCCTCCGGGCACGGAGGCTGGCAAGGGCGGGTCGGTGGTGACAGCCTAGGGCTTGCGGTTTCGAATGGGGGCCGGGATCGCGTGTCTGTTTATTTGTATTGCGGGAAGAACATGGCCGCCACCATGCCGATGACCACGATCACGATCATCAGTTCGATCCACTCGACGCCCGGGACCTTCTTTTTCATGCGTGCATTCCTCCGGGTGGCTGGAAAAAAGCCGCGCAGCGGAACTGCGCGGCTTTTTTTCTTATTTGCTCCGCTCTTCGGCGGGTCGGTTTCCCTGACTACTCTCTGTGTGACGATCGACAGGTATGTCGCAAGCGATGTGCCTGCATTGGATATTCCTGCGAATTTTTCGCTGAAAGGGAAAATTCCGATGTGAATCAGTGGCTTGCGGGATCCGGGGTGAGGTCCGCCGGGATCTTCGTTTTTCAAGAGTTGACGGTTTTCGTCAGTTCTTGGGCGGATGAGGTGACAAAAATGTCAGGTCTGCAGAGTGGACTGACAAATGTGTATCCCGGCGCGGCAGCCGCACAAGGCGCGACCCTGGCGCGGCCGGGCCGGCATGCGTCCGTTACGTCTTGCTTCGATATAGCTGTGTTTCAGTACCGAGACAGGGAGAACGCACTGTTAAGATGCGTCGATTCGCGCCTGGCGCACTCTTGTTCGCCTCCGCTGTGTAGAGATGGCCCCAAAGGCTCAGGATCAGGACAATGACTGTCGCCCTCGCTGGCCGCGCGCCCGCCACGTTCGAAATCAAAAGTGCAAATTTGCCGTTGCTGGCGCTGCTGCTCAAGTCGTCAGACCTGAAGCTGCTGGCTGCCGAAATGACGGCCAAGTTCGGCACGCAGAACGATTTTTTCGACGGCGAGCCCCTGGTCGTCGATTTCTCCCAGTATCCCGATGACACGCCGGCGCTGACGGCGCTCGATTTCTCGGCATTGATCAAGCTGCTGCGCAGCTATCGGATCGCGCCGATTGCCGTCAAGGCGCGGCGCGAGGACTTGCTGCTGTCTCTTATACACATCTCCGAGCCCACGAGACAGGCAGAAATC
>ERZ1031720.55-NODE-55-length-14481-cov-9.792389_pt1 | contig 14481 bp, 10 predicted proteins | sample MGYA00518750_ERZ1031720 | MGnify/ENA primary metagenome ERZ1031720 (study PRJEB33718, sample SAMN03160008) | human skin metagenome | collected 2014-04-10 | study: EMG produced TPA metagenomics assembly of the PRJNA266117 data set (Human skin bacterial metagenome and... | reverse complement strand
CTGTCTCGTGGGCTCGGAGATGTGTATAAGAGACAGGTTGAAGTCCGTACGAGAGGCTGCCGGCAGGCTGGTGCGCCAGCGGCAGCAGATCGACCAGTTCGAGCAGTTGCAGTGCGCGGGTGCGGGTCGCCGCCTCTTGCGAACGGGCCCGCGGCAAGGACAGCAGCGACGCCCAGAAGCCGTTCTCCATGCGGCTGTGGCGGCCGAGCATGACGTTGTCGAGCACGGACAGATCGGCAAACAGGCGCAGGTTCTGGAACGTGCGTCCCATGCCCATCTTGCAGATCTCGTGAACCGGCTTGCCGGCCGTGTCCTTGCCCTGGAAACAGATCGTTCCCTCGCTGGGGTCGATGAGACCGGCCAGCATGTTGATCATCGTGCTCTTGCCGGCGCCGTTCGGTCCGATCAGGGCGTGGATGTGACCGCGCTGAAGCCGGAACGACACGTTCTGCGCCGGCTTGACGCCGCCGAAACGTTTGGTCACGTTGTCGACCACCAGCAGATCGCCGCTGCCGCCCGAACCGATCCGCTTGGGCGGGAGACCCGAAGGCTCGGGCGCTGCGCTCGGCTTGCGCCACCACTTCGCGAACAGCCCGGCGACACCGCCCGGCATGGCATAGAGCGCGAACAGCAGCAGAAAACCGTAGAGGAAATGCTGAGCCGAAGGCCAGCGGGCCAGCATCGCATCGATGACGGTCAGCACCACGGTGCCGATCAGCGGGCCGTAAGTCGATCCGGCGCCGCCGAACAAGACCAGCAGCAGGATGAAGATCGACAGATGGAAGGTGATGAAATCGGAATTGATGTACTGGTTCTGCTGCGCCACCAGAGCGCCCGCGATGCCGCAGGTCACGGCGGCGACGACAAAAGCGATCACTTTGGCGCGATACACCCGCACACCGACCGACGACGATGCGATCTCGTCGGCCTGCAGCGACAGCAAGGCGCGCCCGAATCGCCCCTTGAGCAGGTTGCGCAGCAACAGGTGGGTCACCGCACACAGCACGATGCCGAACCACACCCACTGCTGGGTGTCGAAGGGCACGTCGTTCCAGGTCAGCGGCCGGATGCCGTAGATCCCCTGCGCGCCGCCGAACACATCGGTCCATTCGCCGATCAGCTTCTCGACGACGATGCCGAACGCAAGCGTGACCATCGCCAGATAGGGGCCCTTGACGCGCAGCGAGGGCAAGGCGATCAGCACACCGCAGAATCCGGAGATCGCCGCCGCCAGCACCAGGGCCAGCCAGGGACTCAGCTCGGACCGGGAGGTGATGAGCGCGACCGCGTAAGCGCCTGCCGCAAACAGCCCGGCCTGGCCCAGCGATTTCTGGCCGGCGTAACCGACCAGCACGTTCATGCCGACCGCACACAGGTAATAGACGCACATCATGAAGACGATGCGCAGGTAGTAGTCGTTGCTCACCAGCGAGGTCACGCCGACGAGCACGGCAACGGCAACCGCCACGCCCAGAAGATGGTTCGATCGGGTCATACCTTCTCCACGATTCGTTTGCCGAAAAGACCGGTCGGGCGGAAGGCCAGCACCAGGATGACCAGGGCAAAGACCGCGACTTCACGCCATTGGGCCTGCCACAGGTTCACCATCGACTCCAGCACGCCCAAGGCGAATCCGCCGATGACGCAGCCTCTTGGATTGCTCAGTCCGCCGATCATGGCGCCCGAGAATCCCTTGAGCCCGACGATCAGGCCCATGTACAGAGAGGCCTGGGCGATCGGTGCCAGCAGAAATCCGGACAGGCCGGCCAGCGCCGAGCTCACGACAAAGGCGCCGATCATCATGGCGTTTGTGTTGATGCCCATCAGGCTGGCCACATGGCCATTCGCAGCGACGGCGCGCATGGCCTTGCCGACCATCGTCCGGTTCATGATCCAGTCGAAGGCGATCATCACGACCACCGCGACGCCCAGGATGAGAAGCTCCTGCGGCCGGATGCCGATGCCCGCGAACCGGATCACCTCGTCGCCGATCGGCCCCGGAACCACCACCGGCTTGGGCCCCCAGATGGCCAGGCCGATACTCTGCAGGATCACGCCGAAGCCCAGGGTGCTCATCACCCAGGCCATGCCGGGACGGCCCGCGAAAGGCCGCACCCCGACCAGGTACAAGACCCAGCCCAGTACGCCCATGACGCCGACCGCTGCGGCCAGGGCCAGCAACTGGGACGCCGCGCCCGGAAAAGCCTCGCCGAAGGTGGTCGACGTGACGGGTAAGCCGAGCAGCAGGAGCAAGGCGCTCATGCCCACGAAAGCACCGATCGACACGAACTCTCCGTGAGAGAAATTGAGGGTCTTCGTGGTCGTGAAGGTGATGCTGAAGCCGAGCGCGACCAATGCGTAGGCTCCGCCCACCGCTAGTCCGCTGATCAACGCCTGAAGTAGCGCTTCTGCCATAACTGTGTCTCCGTTGTCGCGCGGGGAGGCGCACGCATGCGCGCCTCCCCGGCGATTGCAATCAATGACTTATTGCTTGAAATCGGCGGGCTGGAAGGACCCGATGATGGCGTCGTTGTACGGCAGCAATTTGCCGTCGCTCCACTTGATCCACACCAGATCCTTGGCCGTCAGGGCTTCGCGCGTGGTCTTGCTGAACGGCTTGTCGTAGGTCTTGAGCAAGCCCTGGACCGGTGTCGTCAGATCCTCGAGCGCGGCCCGCACCGTGGCGCCGTCGGTCGACTTGGCCTGCTTGACGGCCTCGGCATAGATCAGCACCGAGTCATAGCCATGCAGCGCGAAAGAAAACGATCCGGGGGCCTTGAGCTTCGAGCCGATGCGGTCGAACAGCTTCTGTTGCGCGGGGGTCTTGGTTTCGCTGACGGTGCGCATGAACAGGGGTTTTTCGGCCAGCGTCTTGCCTGCTGCGTCGTAGAACGTGATGTTGTCGGCGGCCCAAGAGGTCAGCACCAGCGGGTGGTAGTTGATCTTGTCCATGCTCCGGATCAATTGGGCAATCGGCGTTCCCTGCGCCCACACCACGAGGGTGTCGACATTGGCGGCCTTCATCTTGCTCAGTTGCGACGTCATGTCGGTGTCGCCCACGCCGAAGCGCTCGGTGCCCGCGGGCTTGAGGCCCTGGATCTCGGCGATTTCCTGCATGTCCTTCAGACCGCCCTGGCCGTAGCCCGTGGTCTCGGCCATCAGGCCGATCACCTTGGACTGGCTCGCGTTCTTCTTGATGTACGCCATCAAGGCGGCGACCTGCTCGCGGTCGACCATCGACACGCGGAACATGTAGTTGTCGGCATTCGGGCTGGACGGCTTGGTGATGTCGGTGCCCGAACCCACGTTGCCGATCACCGGGATCTTCTTCTGATTGGCGATGTGTTTCCAGGCCATCGCATTGCCGGAGTTCGTCGGGCCGAAGACCGCGACGACGTTCTCGCGGTCGATCAGGTCGCTCATGTTCTGAATGGACCGGGGCGGTGCCGAGGTGTCGTCCCGCGTCACCAGGGTGAGCTTGCGGCCCAGCACGCCGCCGGCGGCATTGATGTCCGCGATCGCGGCCTCCATGCCGAGCACCGCAGCCTGCCCGCTCTGCGCCGAGGGCGATGCCGACAGGTCTCCGTTGTAGCCCAGCTTGATGTCCTGGGCATGGGCGGCATGGGCCACGGCCGTCAGGGCGAGGGCGGCGATCACCGAGGTATAGATGCTTTTCAGTTTCATGGTTGTCTCCTACTGAGTTGGGCTTGAGGCTCTAAAACTGCCGTTCTGTGACGGCTTGACTGTCGTTGCCGGGCTGCGGCCCTGGCGTTCACACGGCCAGGAAACCGCCGTCCACGGGCAGCGTGATGCCCGTGACGTAGCGCGCCATGTCCGAGGCCAGGAAGATCACGGGACCGACCAGATCCTCGGTTTCGCCGACCCGGCCCATGGGGATGCGGGTCATGAACGATTCGAGGCGCTTGGGGTCTTCGCGCGTCGCTGCGGTCATGGGCGTCGCGATGACGCCGGGCGCCAGCGCGTTGACGCGAACCCCGGCCGGCGCCAGCTCTTGCGCGAGGGACTGCGTCAGCATCTTGATCGCGCCTTTGCTGGGCGCGTAACCGAGACTGGCGGCCTGCCCCGCGTAAGCGGCGATCGAGGCGATGTTGATGACACAGCCCCGGGTGGCCTTCACCGCATCGAGCCACGCATGGGTCACGTTGAACGTGCCGTGGACGTTGACATCGATGGTCTTTTTCCAGTTGGCTGCCGCACGCGGGGACGAGGTGGTCTCGCGGATGATGATGCCGGCGTTGTTGACGAGCAGATCGACCTGGCCGACTTCGTCCGCCACCCGGGCGGCCAGTGCATGGCAGTCGTCGGCCTGGGTCACGTCCAGCACATACGACCAGGCCTGCCCGCCCGCTTGCCGGATGGCACTCGCCGTCTCGTCGACGGTGGACGCGTTCAGATCGGTCACGATCACCCGGGCACCGGCCTGAGCGAGACCGAGGGCGATGGTGCGGCCGTTGCCCTGCCCTGCGCCGGTGATCAGCGCCAGGCGGCCTTCCAGCAAACGGGGTGCGAGCGTATCGGGAAAATTCATGTCTTGTGTCTCCTGTCGTTGTCGAGCGGGGGGGGCGAGCGATGACTCAAGCCACCTCGAGTGTCTTTTCGCGCGATGGCGCGACGCGCAGCGCATCGGCATCGTGTTCGCCGGCCTGGCGTCGGGCGGCGGCGATGTGCATGCCCGCCACATAACCGAAAGTCAGCGCCGGTCCGAGCGTGATGCCGGCGCCCGGATAGTTGCCGCCCATGACGCTGGCCGCGTCGTTGCCCACGGCATACAGGCCGGCGATCGGCTGCCGGTCGTCGTCGAGGACCTGCGCATGCTCGTTCGTGACCAGACCGGCAAAGGTGCCGATATCGCCCACCACCAGCTTGATCGCATAGAACGGCCCGTGCGCGAGAGGGGCCAGGCAGGGGTTGGGCGTCACCAGCGCATCGCCCTGATAACGGTTGTAGGCCTTGCTGCCTTTGCCGAAGGCGTTGTCGACGCCACGCGCCGCGTCTGCGTTGAAGGCCTCGACCGTGCGCTCCAGCGTGGCAGCCGGTACATTGATCTCGCGGGCCAGCTCGGCCCAGGTCGCGCCGCGTTTGAGATAACCCGAGCGCAGGTGGCGGCCGATGGGCAGAGGGGCCGGCGCCACGCAGCCCAGACCGTAGTTCCGCAAGACCTTGTGGTCGCACAGCAGCCAGGCCGTCACCTCGCCCTGGCCCTCGCAGGCCTTGACCATGTCCTGCACGAAGTCGTGGTACGAATTGCCCTCGTTGGTGAAGCGTTTGCCCTGCGTGGTGACGGCGATGACACCCGGCTTGGCGCGGTCGATGAAGTGGGGCATCACGCCCTGGCTGCCGTCCTTGCGGCGGGTCACCGACGTGGGGACCCAGGCCGCTGCATGCGGGATCGTGCCGTCCACATGGCCGCCCACCGCTTCTGCCAGACGCAGCCCGTCGCCGGTATTGGTCGAAGGCGACGGCGAGTAATGTTCATGGCCCGTGGGGGCGTGCGGAAAGAGCTGCTTGCGCCGTGCCACGTCGTAAGGGAAACCGCCGCAGGCCAGCACCACCGCCTGCGAGGCCAGCACCCGCAGGGTCTTGCCCTCATGCTGAACGACGGCCCCGGTGACGCGATCCTGTTCGACGATCAACTGGCGCACCGGAGACGACAGCCAGACCGGCACGTCCAGATCCATGCCGGCCTTCGCCAGCCGTCCGGCCAGCGCATTGCCGTTGGTCAGCGTCATGCCCCGGCCGAACCGGAGCACATCCAGGAAGTGGCGGCTCAACCGTTTGGTGACATACACGAACGAGGTGAACGACTTGAACGTCCGCATGAAGTGTTTGATCTCGGGACCCGAGCCCAGCATCATTCCAAACACGGTGAGTTCGGGCAGCGGCGGTGCGAGCTGCTTGACGCGCGCGCCCAGTTCCCGCCCATCGAAGGGACGCGTCACCATCGAGCGCCCGCCGGGCTGACCGCCAGGGGCTTCGGCGTGGTAGTCGGGGAACACCGCCGGCATGTCGAACTGCACACAGGTGTTGCGGGTGAAGAACTCGATCGCCTCGGGGCCGTGCTTCAGGAAAGCGTCGACCCGCTTTTCGTCGTAGTGCGTCGTGGCCTCGTGGCGCATATAGGCCGTTGCCGCGCCGGCAGGCTCTTCGATGCCCTGCTCGGTCGCCAGGCGGGTGCCTGGAATCCACAGCCAGCCGCCGGACCGTGCGGTCGTGCCGCCGTACAGAGCCTCTTTCTCGACAACCAGGACTTTCAGTCCCTGAGCCTTGGCAGTGACCGCTGCCGCCATCCCGGATGCACCGGTGCCGACGATCAGCACATCCACATTGACCACGTCTTGCTCCATCTGAACTCTCCTAACAGGTGTTGGACGAATTATAGAAATCGTTTGATCATTGTCAACGCGTCAAACACTATCAGATGATACGATTAGCTCTAGTGCATTCGATATTTTCGGGTAAACCCTTATGGATATACTGCGAACCTCTCTCTCATCTGGCCCGGCAATGGAAAAAAATCGTCGAGGGATTCAATCCATCGAAATCGGTAGCGCGTTGCTGCTTCAGCTGGCACGCCATGTACGTCCTGTCGCGCTGAAAGATCTCGCGAAATCGGCCGGCATGACGGCGGGAAAAGCCCACCCGTACATGGTCAGTTTTCTAAAGGTGGGGTTCGTGACGCAGACCGCGGTGGGTCATTACGAACTCGGGCCATTGGCGCTGCAACTGGGATTGACGCGCCTGCAGCGCATGGACCCTGTCAAGGAAGCCTCGGCTCTGATAGAAGCTCTGGCGGACGAGACCAGCCAGAGCGTGGCCGTCGCGGTGTGGGGCAATTTCGGCCCGACCATCGTCCGATTGGAAGAGCCGGCACAGCCGCTGCACGTGAACCTGCGTACCGGCACGGTCATGTCGCTGGTGAACACGGCGACGGGACGGCTGTTCGCCGCCTATATGCCGCCCAAAGTGGTCGAACGGCTGCTGTCCGAAGAGATCTCGCGATTGAGTTACGGCACGGTCCAGGGCCCGCCGGTCGATTCGGACACGCTCGAGACCCTGCTGGCGGAAACGCGCAAACACGGCCTGGCGCGCACGCGGGGCCAGCCCATTCCCGGCATCGACGCCTTGTGCGCCCCGGTGTTCGACTCTGCCGGGCACCTGGTGCTGGGCATCCTGGTCATGGGCCCAGCCGCGACTTTCGACAGCGAATGGGATGGTGTGATCGCCGGCCCCTTGCGGCAATGCGCGCAAGAGGTTTCACGGCGGATCGGCAGGGACTACCCGCAAGAGCGCTAACCCCGCGCTAGCCCCGCCTCACCGATCCCGCATCGCCCCCGTGCGTTCAAAGCCTTGCATGCGCCAGCAGCGCCTGCAAGGGATGCCTGATTTCGCGGGCACCGAAACGTTTGACCTGGCTGCGGCATGAATACCCCGTGGCCAAAGGCTCGGCGTCTGCCGAAACGCCGCTCGCATCCAATGCGTTTTTCCAGGATTGCTCGAAGATGACGCGCGAGGTTTCGTAGTTGCGCGCCTCGTGACCGTAGGTGCCCGACATGCCGCAGCACCCACTGGCTTCGACCTGGAGGCTCAGGCCCGCTTTGGCGAAGACCTCCTGCCACTGCCCCACGCTGGCCGGTGCGTTGGTTCGCTCGGTGCAATGCGGCAGCAAGCGATAGGTGACGGTCTGCGGCGCCGTCTCGGTTTTCCCTGCGCGAGGCCATACCCGGGCCAGCCATTCCTGCGGCAGCAGCACCTCGGGCACCTGCGTCAATCCGGGCACCTTGAGATATTCCTGCCGGTAGACCAGCGTCATCGCAGGGTCGAGGCCGACCAGCGCAATGCCGGTGCGCGCCAGGCCGGACAGATGTTCGCTGTTGCGCCGGGCCACACGGTTGAAGGTCTTGAGGAAACCCTGCACATGCAAGGGCTTGCCGTTGGGCTTGAGCGGCGCCATCCACACCCGGTAGCCCAGCCGTGTCGCCAGCTCGATGAGCGGCACCATCTGTTCGGTCTCGAAGAGATAGGTGAAGCTGTCGGGCACCAGGATCACGCTGCGGGCGCGCTCCGCCGGATCGAGCGCCTCCAGCTCGGGCACGGATGCATGACGCACCCCGTGGGCCTCGAGCGCTGCGGCGATGTCGAGCCGGCTCAGCAGCGGGCTGTCGACGATGCCGAGTCCGGATGCCATCGCCTGGCGGACCCACGATTGTTTCATCAAGCCGTTGAAGACCGCCGGAAACTTCGCTGCCGCAGGCATCACGAATTCGAGCGAGGCCATCACGTAGTCGCGCAGCGGGCGCCGGTAACGCGTGTGATAGAGCTCCAGAAAGCGCGACCGGAACTCGGGCACATCGACCTTGATGGGGCACTGGCCTGCACATGACTTGCAGGCCAGGCAACCGGACATGGCGTCGTAGACCTGGTGCGAAAAATCGTCGCCGTCCCGACCGGCCTGACCGGACTGCCGCGCCCGGCCGGTCAGGCCCGACCACGGCCGCCGCTTCTGCTGCGCGACCTTCAGCACGTCGACGCCCTGCCCGCCCTGCAGCCTGAGCCACTCGCGCATGAGCGATGCCCGGCCCTTGGGCGAATGCACGCGCTGCCGGGTCGCCTTCCAAGACGGGCACATGGCGTCGTCCGGATCGAAGTTGTAGCAGGCCCCGTTGCCATTGCAATGCATGGCCGAGCCGTAGCTCTGCCACACCCGCTCGTCGATCTGCCGATCGTGCTCGCCGCGCGTCGGCACGCCGTCGATCTTCAGGAGCAGCGTCTTGCTGTCCGGCGGGGTGGCGATCTTGCCGGGGTTGAACTGGTTGAACGGATCGAACGCCGCCTTCAGTTGCTGCAGCGAGCCGTAGAGCTCACCGAAGAATGCGGGCGAGTACTCCGATCGAACGCCTTTCCCGTGCTCGCCCCACAGCAGGCCGCCATAACGCTGGGTGAGCTTGGCCACTTCGTCCGAGACGGTGCGGACCAGCGCAGCCTGCCGCGGATCCTTCATGTCGATGGCCGGCCGCACATGCAGCACACCGGCGTCGACGTGGCCGAACATGCCGTAGGTCAGTCCATGCCCGTCGAGCAGCGCCCGGAAATCCGCGATGAACTCGGGCAGGTTCTCGGGGGGCACCGCGGTGTCTTCGACAAAGGGCTGAGGCCGGGCTTCGCCCTGGATGTTGCCGAGCAGGCCGACGGCCCGCTTGCGCATGCCGTAGACCCGCGACACCGCGGCATGGCCGATCGCCAGCGTATGGCCGAGCCGCTGCACGCCGGCATCGCGGCCGAGATGCGCGATGAAGGCCTGGACCCGGGCATCGACTTCGAGAGGGTCGTCGCCGCTGAATTCGACCAGGTTGATGCCCAAGGTCGGCGATGCGCTGTCGGACGGAAAGTACTCGGACACGCTGTTCCAGACAAAATCCTTCATGGCCAGCAACAGCACCTTGGAGTCGACGGTCTCGATGGACAGCGGCCGGTGGGCGATCAAGGCTCGGGCGTCCTTCAGCGCATCCATGAAACTGGCGTAGCGCACATTGACCAGCACGGCATACTTGGGAATGGGCAGCACGTTGAGCCGGGCCTCGACCACAAAACCCAGCGAGCCTTCGGCGCCGCACAGCACGCTGTTGAGATTAAAACGGCCGTCTTCCTCGCGCAGATGGGCCAGGTCGTAGCCCGTCAGGCAGCGGTTGAGTTTCGGAAACTTCTCGGCGATGAGCTCGGCCTTGTCTTCGCCGATGCGGCGTGCGGTGCGATACACCTTGCCCACGCGGCCCGGCTCGCTGCAGCGCGCATCGAGCGCTTCGTCGTCCAGCGGTGCGCTGAGAAAACGCTCGCCGCCCATCAGCACGAAGTCCAGCTCGAGCACGTGATTGCGTGTCTTGCCGTAGGTGCAACTGCCCTGCCCGCTGGCATCGGTGTTGATCATGCCGCCCAGGGTGGCGCGATTGGAGGTCGACAGTTCGGGCGCAAAAAACAGGCCGTGGGGCTTGAGCGCGGCATTGAGCTGATCCTTGACCACGCCGGCCTGCACCCGAACCCAGCGTTTCTGGGTGTCGATTTCCAGCACACGGTTCATGTGACGCGAGAGATCGACCACCACGCCATCGGTCAGTGACTGGCCATTGGTGCCGGTGCCGCCCCCACGCGGCGCCAGGACCACTTCGCGATGCTCGGGCCGCGCCAGCACGCCGGCGAGTTTCTGCACATCGTCGGCATCGCGGGGATAGAGCACGGCGAGCGGCAGGCGCTGGTAGATCGAGTTGTCGGTGGCATGCACCGTGCGGTTGGCCTGATCGGTACAGATCTCGCCCTTGAAACCCTCGGCCCGAACGGCATCCATGAAGGCTCGATTGCTGGGGGAGAGCTCCGATTCTCGGGTGGGGAGTTCGGCAATCATATTCATCGTGTTCATGTATTTCTTTGGCTATCGCATCGCCGCTGCAAGCGATACCGCGTGGAATCTTATGAAGGTGAGTCTGGCCGTTCTGCCACAATTCCACAAACGGATTTTTTGTCCGTGAAACATGCATGAAAGTCATGAATCCCCGCAAACTCACCCCTTCGATGTCGTTGCTGCTGGTGTTCGAGGCCTCTGCACGGCACGAGAGCTACACCCGGGCGGCCGACGAGCTGGCGCTCAGCCAGAGCGCCGTGAGCCGACAGGTCCAGGCGCTGGAAGAGCAGCTCGGCGCCGCGCTGTTTCGCCGCCAGGGCCGCTCGGTGAAGCTGACCGAGGTAGGCCGCCGCTACCACTCAGAATTGCGGCCCGCGCTCGATCGCATCCGGCAGGCGACCCTGCAGGCGATGTCGTCTCAATCGGGTTTCGGCGCACTCAGGCTGGCGACGCTGCCGACCTTCGGCTCGAAGTGGCTGCTGCCTCGGCTGCACGCCTTCTACGCCCTGCACCCCGGCGCCAATGTGCACATCCACTCGCGTATCGGCGCGGTCGATTTCAGTGCCGGCGACATCGATGCCGCCATCACCGTCGGCGAAGACGCCTGGCCAGGCCTCGTGGCGCACCGGCTGGCCAAGGAGTCGCTGATCGCCGTCTGCGCACCCGGCGTGCGGCCCCACTCGCAGATGCCCAGCCCGCAATGGCTGTATGCCCAGACCTTCCTGACCATCGTCAGTTATCCGCAGGCCTGGTCCGACTGGCTGGCCCATCACGCCATCGACCCCCTGCCCATGCGGCACGGCCCGAGCTTCGAGCTGACCTCGCACCTGATCCAGGCCGTCGCTGCGGGACTGGGAGTCGGCGTGCTGCCCCATTCACTCGTCAAGGACGAACTGATGCGGGGCACGCTCGTGGCCTTCGGCGAAACGGTGCCCAGCCGCCGCAGCTACTACTTCATCTATCCGCCGCGCAACGAAGACCTGCCGGCCCTGGCGCCGCTGCGCGAATGGCTGCTGAGTTCGCTCACCAACGACAGTGCCTGACCCTTGCCGAGGTTTCGATGACGGATTTGTCATACGGCCGTCCAGCAAACGACGGCCTGCATTTTCTAGACTATGGCCTCACCTGGGAAAACAAAAACAAACCCAGCTTTTACCTAAACCGAGGCTATATGATGAAAACAGTTGATTTCAAAAAGACGATGACGACCCTGGGATTGGCAACGGCCGCCGCATGCGCCATGCCGATTGCCGCAAATGCCACCGGATACTGGCACCAGGAAGGGTCGCGCCTGACGGCCTATCCCGATCATCTTCAGCAAGGCCCATCGCGTGCCGAGCTGCAGGCCGAGGCACGCAAGGCCCTGAAAGGCCAGGACCTGGCTCGATCGGATGCTTCCAATTTTCCGGCAGAATCGGCAGCAGGCCGAGGCATGACACGCCAGCAGATCGATGCGGAAACCCTGCGGTATGCCGAGCAACTTCGCGCCGCCGGCGTCGATCGTGCCACGGGCCCCTGATTAGCTTTCGATACTCGAAATAATACGAACAACAAACCTGCATCGCTCGATGCGGGTTTTTTTATTGCCCGAACGTTTCACTCGCCGATCGTGAAACCGATTTGGGTCTTGCCGTTTTCCGATTGGGCCCTGGTTTCTCCACCGTGCATATTCGCGATGGCCGCCACGATGGCCAATCCCATGCCGTGATTCAGGTCCGCATGTTCCCGTGACGCGTCCGCGCGATAGAAACGATCGAAGAGGCACGGCAAGTGTTGCGGGTCGATGGTGTCGCCTTCGTTCGAGACCAGCAGCGTCACGCACGGGCCGGCAGGGATGCCCGCCGCGGATGCGGATGAGAAGATCCGGATGCGAATCGCCGTTCCGGCTCGTGCATATCGAACGGCATTGCCGACGAGGTTGGCGATGGCCCGCCGGATCAGACCGATGTCGACCCGGGCCGGCGAGTCGCCGTCGAATGCGACGTGCAGCTCTTTGTCCTGAAGCAAAGCCTCGTAGTAATCCGAGACTTCGGCCGCCAACTGCGCCAGGCTGGCCACACGCACCCGGCGTGCATTGCCCTGGCCCCGGTCTGCACGCGAAAGAAACAGCATGTCGGCGACGATGCCGGCCATGCGCTGCAGTTCTTCCAGATTCGAGCCCAGCACCTCGCGCAGTTCTTCGACGGGCCGGGGCTTGCGCAAGGCCAGTTCGGAGCTGCTGATCAAGGTGGCCAGCGGCGTATTGAGTTCGTGCGCCACATCGGCATTGAAAGCCTGCATCTGCCCATAGGACACCGCCAGCCGCTCGAGCAGATCGTTGAACTGGGTGATCAGGGGCACGAGCTCCTGCGGCTGTCCCGCAGCGTCGAGCCGTTTGTGGTTGTCGAGCGCAGACACTTGTCGCGTCTGTGCCGCCAGCGCGGCCAGCGGGCTCAGGCCTTTTCTGACCAGCCACACACTGGTCCACGACACCAGCAGGGTTCCGAGCGCCGCAGCGATCGTCAGGATCCAGGCCAGTTGATCGAGCAGGTCGTCGTCTTGGCTGAAGTCGAACAGCATCTCGGCTTCGGCATCGATGTAAGAGCCGTCGCGCAACGCGATCGAGACCGGAAATCGCCGATGGGCGATGAATCTCGGGTCGTTGCGTGTACCCTCCCGCTTGAAGAACGTCCTGCCGTTCTCATCGACGATGACAAGAGACAGCTCGTCGTAGCCGGCAAGCACGTCTTCGAGGTTGTGCTGGAGATCCGTGTCGATGTTCTTGGGCCGTTTCTCTGCAAGCACGTGCTTGATCGTTGCTTCCTTGTCGAGCAGGATCTCGTCCTGCCGCTGCTCGAGCGACAAGGCGACGAAAAAATAGACCGAACCGCACAACAGAGCCGCCCCGAACAGACCCTGGATCGCCAGCCACAACGACAGCCTCGTGATCAGCGAAGGACCGGGCTTGCCGGCATTCATGGCGCCCGCTCTTCGAGCACGTAACCCATGCCGCGCACGGTGTGCAGCAGCGGCGTCTCGAAGGGCTGATCGAGCTTGACCCGGAGGCGCCGAACGGCGACCTCCACCACGTTGGTGTCGCTGTCGAAGTTCATATCCCAGACCTGGGCCGCGAGTTGCGTGCGCGAAAGGACTTCGCCTTTGCGCCGCAGCAGCAATGCCAGCAGAGAGAACTCCTTGGCCGTGAGATCGATGCGGGTGCGCGCCCTGAAGACCTTGCGTTTGATCAGATCGACTTCGAGATCGGCGATATGAAGCACCGTGGGCTCGGCGAGACTGACCGAGCCCTGATTGCGTCGCAGCAAGACAAAGAGGCGTGCCACCAGCTCGGCGAATGCAAACGGCTTGACCAGGTAGTCGTCCGCTCCGCTCTGCAGGCCCCGAACCCGGTCTTCGACTTGCGACCTGGCCGTCAGCATCAGGATCGGCGTCTGCTTGGTCTGCCGCAGGGCCGCCAGCACGGCAAAACCGTCGATGCCCGGCAGCATGGCGTCGAGAACGATGACGTCGTAGGACTGTTCGATCGCCAGATGAAGCCCGTCGACGCCGTTGTGCACCATGTCGACCACAAAACCCTCTTCGGACAGGCCCTTCTTGAGATAGCCGGCCAGTTTGATTTCGTCTTCGATCAAGAGCAGTTTCATGCCGTCATTCTTTCATGCATGGCCCCGAAACGAAGATGACAAATTTGTAATCTCCGGGTCAATCTCCCGTCGGGGGTGCGTTTCTAGACTCTGCCGCTCAACCCACAACGATAACAAAGGGAGTGTGGATGGCCTGGAAACAATCATCATCGTGGAGCCCGACCCTGCTGGTCCTGGCGATTCTTTCGTCGGGCTTCGGCTCGGTCGCATTTGCCGGCGAAGCGCCCTCGCCTTCCACGCAAGCGATGGCCGGCGTCCTCTCGGGCCCGCTGACGCTCGAGCAGGCCTGGGCCCTGGCACGACGGGCCAACCCGCTGCTGAAGGCCGCAGCGCTCGAGGTCGAGGCAACCCAGGGCGCACTCGAGCAGAGCGGCGTTCGGGACAACCCCGAACTCAGCCTGAGCCAGGAAGACACCCGAAAAGGCTATC
>ERZ1031720.54-NODE-54-length-14573-cov-14.941314_pt1 | contig 14573 bp, 24 predicted proteins | sample MGYA00518750_ERZ1031720 | MGnify/ENA primary metagenome ERZ1031720 (study PRJEB33718, sample SAMN03160008) | human skin metagenome | collected 2014-04-10 | study: EMG produced TPA metagenomics assembly of the PRJNA266117 data set (Human skin bacterial metagenome... | reverse complement strand
GGCGGGTCTTTGCGTGATTCGAATGATCGTATCGAGGAGAAGCTGGGCACGATCAGCACCTCGCTGGACAGGCAGGCGGATGCGTTGCGCCGTGTCGAGGGTGAGCAGCGTGGCATGGCGAAGGACATTGGCCGGCTGGCTGACACCGACATGGATTTGCGCCGGGATGCCCACGATGCACACACCCGGCTCGATGACCGTCTGACACGTCTGGAGAGAGGCACGCAATGAATGTTGTGACCAACATGCAGGATTTGACCGATGAGGATTTGGCGGACACGTCACGGGCGCTGATGGCCGAACTGGATCATCGCCGTGCCGTGGCTGCACTGCATCGTCAGGTGGAGGACGATATTCGCGCCTACCAGATGGTGTCTGGAATCACCAGCACACGAGGAAAACGTCCAGATGGCACGTGGCCGGAATGGGTACAGCCTTCAGGAGTGCAAGACGCATATTTGGAGGGCAGCCATGTCTCCCACAACGGCCGGGTGTGGCTGTCGTTGACGCCTGCGAACGTGTGGGAGCCGGGGGTGTCGGGCTGGCGCGCCGAGGCCACCCCCGACGGGCATGGCGATGTGAGGCCTGCCGACTGGGTGCAGCCCACCGGTGCCCACGACGCCTACAACACAGGTGACCGGGTGATGTTCAACGGGGACGTGTGGGAATCCACCACGGACGCCAACGTGTGGGCACCCGACGTCTACCCGGACGGCTGGAGAAAGGTTGAACAGTGACACATGCAGCATGGTTTCCGCCCGCCAACCGGACGGCACAAAATTATGAGTCCGCCGTGCCCAGGCCCAAACAGCAGAAGATTAACGTGCTGGTGTTGCACACGACGGAGGGTGGTGGCTGGCCGGGATTCGGCGGTGGCCGCAAGGCACCGAACCTCACCTTGAACTGCACCTCGGGTAGGCCGCAGTGGCGTCAGCATTGGCCCCTGCCGTGTGCCTCGATGGCGCTGAGGCAGCCGTCCGGGTCTCCGTCGACCAACCGCATGAACGTGTGCCAGGTGGAGCTGGTGGGCACCGGCGGCTGGGCCACGAGAGCCAACCCCCGCCGCGAATACACGGTCAGTGGTCCTCACACGGATTGGACCCGGCCCGACGACATGATGCTGCGTGCCGTGGCCGATCTCATCGCATGGCTGCACCGGGAGTGGGAGCTGCCCTTGACGGCCCCGTGGCTGTTCGGGGATTGGACGGGCAACCACAACCATCGCATGACCGCCTCGGAGTGGTCACGGTTCACCGGGGTGTGTGGCCATCAGCATGTGTGGGGCAACGACCACACCGATCCCGGCGCCTTTCCGATCGCCCGCTGTCTGGCGATGGCACGTGGCGGCTCCACGCCTGTCCCCCGCCCTGCCCCTGCAACCCCGAAACCCAAATCGATCGACCCAACCGAAGGAGACGAAACAATGCACGGATGCTGGTATCACCCGAACCCCAAGGACAAGAACACTCGCGTATACCTGCTGTTCAATGAGGTGTCTGGCTTCTACCACGAGTTTTCCAACGGCACGGGTAGGGGCGCTTTGTCGGCTGGCTATGTGAATCCGATCGCCAAGAATTGGGACACGAAGGCTTGGCCTGAGATCACCGCCGGACACGCCAAGGCCGTCAAGCATGGCTGCGACCTGGTGCGCAAGGGGGCCTGAACATGTGGCAGATCGACAAGACGATTCCCCTGTCTGCACGCCGCTGGATCTACGGGATCGCCACCGCAGTGATTCCGCTGCTGATCGCCTACGGTGTGGTCGATGATCAGACCGCCCCGCTGTGGGTGGCTCTGGTGGCTGCCGTGCTGGTGCCAGGCATGGCGACGGCTGCGACGGTGCCGTCGAACGCCTCGGTGGTGGTCGAGCCATCCGATGATCCCCAGCCAGAGGCTGTCGAGGATGGCCCTGCCGTGATCGATGAGGAGGCGGCTCCACGCCGCGCCGCCCCGGTGGAGGAAGTCTGATGTCCGAGCCGAAACTCCCCGAGGAGTATCGCTTTGGTCTGGTGACAGCCCGGGCGATCCGGGCCGTCGGAGACATGGGGCCAGAGGATGACCCCTACCCCGACGGACCACCGGTGAAGCTGGATAGGGCGGTGACGTTCACCCCGGCCGACCGGTGGCGTCTGGTGCCCGGCGACCCGTCGCAGCGTGTCATCCAAGAGGCGATCGTCGCCGACTTCGACGCCGACGGATTTTTGAGCTTGCATGGCCAGGCCGGCTTGTGGCTTTACGCCGGTGTGTGGCATGTGCGGTTTGCCGACGAGCTGGGCTGGGATGGCATCGACATTCAGGTCACCGCCGAGCACACCCGGGATCATCCGCTGGATTTGTGGACGGCGGCGGGATTTGTGCCCGCCCCATCGGTGACGGTGACGACCCTGCTGGTGCCTGCCTCCGTGGCCGACGGGGATGTGCTCATCCGTGAGGGTGATCATGTCACTGGTGTGCCCCAATCCACGTTCACTGGTCCTCCCGGTCCTCCCGGGCCACCGGGTCAGCCGTCGACATTCACCGGGGCAGGCCGGGGCCGACCGGACATGCCCGACACCCTCGACGCCGCCGGGCGCAGCTGGGTGGCATCCGCACCGGTGGGTGCCGTGTGGTGCTCCACCGATGGCGCCGGGGTGGGTGCATGGCAGTGGCAGAAACTCCCGTCCGGATGGGGCGTGTCCATGGGAGACACTGGGGTGGTCAACCAGACCAGCAACCCGGCGTTCATCTCGGCACTCACGTCGCCGGACGGCACCCTGCAGCTGTCCTCCGATGCCTTGATCACGGCGCGGCGCATCGGCTCGCTGGTGATCCTCAACACCACCCTGAGGCACACCCGGAACGTGTCGTCGGTCACCGCCGCGGGGATGCCTCAAGGGTGGCGTCCGCGGATTGCCTGTTCCACGCCGGCGCTCACGGCGTCCAGCAGGGACGTGTGCAGGCTGTTCCTCAACTCTGGTGGCAACCGCTCGTCCATGACTGGTGATGTCGTGGACAATCTGGAGGTGCATGCGGTGTTCGATACGGATGATCCGTGGCCGACCAGCCTCACATGATTCCATGATCTCCTGTCGAGGATCACTCTCCCCCGGGATGCCCATTCGGGTGTTCCGGGGGTCTTTTTGTGTCTCTGGGGGTGCGCCCCACCAGATCGCTCACTTTTTATGATCGTTTCTGGCAATGAGTTGACACAAGCTGTCAGAGGTGGCAGTATTAGTCATGTCAGCAAGACAAAACCCCCGCGAGGCGGCAACCTCCGGGGGCACGGACAGAGAAAGGACCTCTGACATGACCAAGAATAACACCTACGCCTTCCGCGACCACGCCATCGAGTGCGAGATCGTCGTCCCGATCGAGGCATCCGGGGTCGTCCCTGACGCCCGCGCCCAGTTCGACGTCGACGCCATCGCCGACGAGGTGCTCGGCGGCTACTATGACGGATTCGCCTGCAAGGTCGATGAGGAGCGCTTCTGGGAGATCGTGGAAGCCCACGAGATCGCCGATGGTGATCATCGGATCATCTGGGGTGGACCAGACGACGACGGAATTCAGACTGCACGGCTGATGCGATGGAGCGGTGATGAGGACGGCTTCATCGAAATCGACTCCGAGACGATCGTGAGCAGTGAGGAGGAAGAACCCTACGCCGCCGCCGAGACCACCTTGGAGGCACGCAACGGCCTTCACGATGTGACCAGCATCTGGTTCCGCTGACCACCACAACTACAGAGGGGGTCGCCTCCATGGCGGCCCCTCATCGACAGAGAGGAATCGAATCATGGCTCGACCTGTCATCCATGCAGCCATCCCAGAGGAGCTGGCCGATTGGATCACCCGCCGCGAGGAGCTGAGGCAGGGCCCCCAACCCTTGTCGAGGGCATCCGTCTCGGAGCTGCAAACCTTCCATGACATCATGACCGCCGAACTCACCCGCCACCGCTGGAGTCTGGCAGAGCTGGAGATCATCGCCCGATCCACGATGGGCACCCCGCCCGGACCCGGCGTGCCAACCACCGTTGGTGCGATGTTCGCGGCGGTCTACGACGCACGCCGCCTGGGAGAGGTGGCCGACGACGACGCCACGGCGGCGCTGCTGGACAAGCTTGGCGATCTGTCACCAGCCAGTGACGTGGCCTTGGAATATGCGGTGGCCGCGTGGTGGAGCGGTGACCACCAGAACACGGCCGCCGACTGGGCCACCGTCGGAATCATCGTCAACAACGACTGACCCAGCCACATGACCCCCGGAGCCGCCTTGGCGTCCGGGGGCCTTTTCGTGTCTCGGGAGGCAGTTCTACCGGTGTCCGATGTTCTACCAATGTTCTACCGATTTTCCGATGATCGGTGTTTGCCCTAGTCAAACGGGCATAGAAAGCTCCCCCGACTGGACTCGAACCATCAACATACGGGCTACCGAGGATGTATCGCGATTCCCCACCTGACTAGGAGAAACGCTCTCTGACTAGGGGTGATGCGGCGCGTCTCAGGAATCCCACGGTGGTGAATGAGGGGAACAAAGTGACTAGAATGGTGTCAGATGTTCTACCAATGTTCTACCAATCCGGGGTGCCATGAGCCGAGCCAGAACTTTCCGACGCCGCTCCACCATCGGAGCCATCTGGAAGCACCGCGAACGATGGGCAGCCAAATACAAGCGCAACGGCGTCTGGCACACCCCGGGTCGCACCTTCACCACGGCAAAGCTGGCAGACGACTGGCTGTGTGACGAGCAACGCCTCATCGACCGAGGCGAGTGGACACCACCAGCCGACCGCCGCCGAACCGCCCGGATCGACTCGACCACCTTCCGAGACTATGCGTCGCGCTGGATAGACACGCGCCTCAAGAAAGGCCAGCCGCTCGCAGAATCCACCCGGCACGAATACCGCCGCTACCTCGGCTACCTCGGCGACATCGGAGACGAACCTTTGGCGGCAACAAGACGAGACGACTGGCGCGAATGGTATGGCCAGTTGTGCCCAGACAAACCCGTCCAACGAGCACGTGTATACGCCTTCGTGTGCTCCGTGCTCGCCTCGGCCGTGGATGACGAGCTGATCCCTGCCAGCCCCCTGAAAATCAGGGGCGCCTCCCGGGCAGTCAGCGACAAAACCAACCTTCGGCTACCCACCGCCGCCGAAATCGATGTGATAGCCGACCACATGCCGCCCGACACCAGGCTTGCCGTGCTGCTGGCCGCATGGTGTGGTCTGCGCGCCGGTGAGATCATCGCCCTGCAGCGCCGCGACATCGACTTGGAGGCCCCGTCGGTGACCGTGGCCCGGGCCGCATCCCGCGCCGGGGCACAGTGGATCGTCAAGGCACCCAAATCCGAGGCAGGACGGCGCATCGTCCCCATGCCCGGTTTCCTCGTCGCCGAGGCTAGGCAGCATCTTGACCGCTGGACTGGTCCACGACGGGATGACTGGGTGTTTCCTGCCGACGATGGCGGCATGCGCACCCATGCCGGGCTGATCGGCACCCGAGGCGGACGCTACAAGGACGGCCGTCCGAAATATCCCACCCGCTACTGCAAGGCCATCGATGAGGCAGGTCTGGGATGGGTGACGTTCCACATGCTGCGGCATTTTTTCGGCACACAGGTGACATGGCAGGGCGCAGGACCCAAGGATGCCATGGCGTTGATGGGGCAATCCACCATGTCTGCGTGGCAGCGCTACCAGCACACCGACCCGCAGCGGCAGCGTGAACTGGTCGCCGCCCTGGACCAGCTGCACACCGGCGACACCACTGCTGCCCCGGAGTTTTCGGGTGACCTGCTGGGGCGTCTCACACCCGGCCAGATCGCCGCCATGATCGACACTCTCAGCGACGCCGAGGCCGCCGAGCTGCTGGCAGGGCTTCCCCCAGAGCGCCTCGCAGACATATGGCGGGCAAGACGCACATAAAAAGCTGCGGCCCCCGGGAGAAGAAGCTGTAATCTACATCAATCGGCTGTTCAGGGCAGCGGCGGTGGTGTCACCAGATAAAGGGTGGGAATCTACTCCGGTTATCCCGGAATCGCCTTCAATCGTGGTTTGACTAGGGGTTTTACGCCGGGATAGTGAGAGGGTGTTATTCCGGCTTATCCCGGCTATTCCGGTGGAGAGGTCGAGATCGCCGGGATTACCGGAATTCGCCGGAATAACGTCCTGTTTTATTCCGGCGGTGTTTGCCCTAGCTAGAGGCCGGTTTTGGTCGTTTCCGGGATAACCGGGATACTTTCCCCCCTTTTGTCTCGTGACATGGTCGATGGTCCAGGACAGTGAGTGCGTCGCAGGGTCCTCGCGGTGGTCGACCTGCCAGCCGATGGAACGCAGGGCTGGGGAATGCCGCTTCAACAACCTCGACACGCCCCGGCCGCTTTGGGGCCAGTTGCTGCCCTGATGGTTGCAATGACGCAACTCGACCAGATCGAGCAGACTTGCGGCGCTCCCAGTGAACGGTTCCGTGATGGTCCCCGGATCAATGAGGGCGGCCATGAACGGGGACGCCATGAGCGACTCGCGGGCCATGAGGCTTGCTTTGTCGCGATAGCGTTGCATTCCAGCGGTGTCGTAGGCCTGATCGAGGCAGGCCAGCAGGTGGGAGAAGTCAGCCATTCTTGAATAGGTGTCAGCCTCGACATGAGGGGCAAACTTGAGATAGTTGGCTACCCCAGATACACTGGACATGATCGTCAACAGATCAGCTACACTGGAGTCGTGCAGCTTTTTGCCCCCCGCGTTCAGCCCGGCGCGGGGGGTTTCATGTGTCTGGGTCATCTCAGGCGACCCTCCGAACGAGAGCAGCTACATCGGTAACGGTTGGATCCTTCAAGGCTACAGTTGGTGCCGACGGTAATAGCAGGAGGACCCACCCAAAAATGGGCGAGTCCTCCTAGGGTCCTCCCGGCCGCCTATCCTCCGAGGTCTGTCATTCCATGAGCAGGCTACGAACAGCATAGCGCGAGTGTCATGACAGATGCTTCACAGCATAATCTGCTTCAGACTGCGTGAACTTTTCCCCATGCTCGCTGGTCAGTTGTTCGCGGATACGCGACTTGGACATATGCTCTATCGACCGGTAATCCTCAGCCATCGCCAGGGCGTTCGCCTTCCAGTCAGCATCGACATTCTTGATGGCATATTTAGCGGCCGCCGGGTCGAAACGTTCTCCATGCTGGCTGGTCAGCTGGTCGTACAGACGGGCTTTCGACATGTGCAGTTTGTCTGAGTATCCCTGAGCCATCTCCAGAGCATTTTCATACTCGGCTGGCACCGTTGGGGATGGACTGTCAAAATCGCTCGGGATGGCGCTAGCCATCGCCTGCCATTGTTCATCAGTGATGTCGGTGGCCTCGCTGGTAGCTGTCTCGGAGGGGATGGCCTCGGCAGTCGTGCTGTCGTCTGGATGAAAGTGGTCATCCGACAAGGCCCCGGTCTGGCTGGGTGAGTGGCATCCTGTGAGGGCGAGGCATGTGCAGGCGGCAAGGGCGGCAAGTTTACGGGCATGCATGAAGGTGACTCCTAGGTAGTCAGGCTGGGATGTGGTTGAGCATGGCGCGTTCAGCGTCAGCCAGTGTGGTGAGTCGGTCGGTGAGGACATCCTCGGTGACCCACAGCTCCTCGGAGGCGGTGGACATATCGACACCGCCAGCCAAGGCTGATGCCACCGCGTCGATGTCTGGCAGGAGACGCCGGGCGGTGACGTCACGGACGCGCCGTTCGCCGGCCCATGTCACATCCACGACCAGCTCCAAATCGATGTGTGCGAGTTCGTGGGCCAGTGTGCAGCGGCGTTCCCGGATGGTGAGGCCGTTGGCGATCCAGATGTGCTGCCCGTCGGTGGCACCCCATTGTCCTGGGGGCAGGCCGCCCCAGCACAGGTCGAGTTGGGGCCGGCTGGTGAGGTCGGCCCACGGGTTAGGCAGGGTCATCTCCCCACTCCCTCTCCTGAAGTTCCCGTTCGGTGAGATGACCGACATCATATGCCGCCATCTTGCTGAAGTTGGGAGATTCCGACTGGTTGTGCAGACGACTGATTTTCAAGGAATCGTCATCCCGCAATGCCGCATTGATCTGCAGCTGTGGATCCATGCTCATTAAGTCGTGGCCGTCACCGCTGGTAGCCGTGCGAGCCAGATCGATGGGGTCCTCGACGCCGAGGGTATGGGCCAGAGGAATGAAAATCTCAGGCGTCAGAGTATCGATCCCTTGGCATGCGGCTGCCACATCACGCCGATTCAATCCAGCTGCATCAGCGACATGATCTAAGCCGCCATGCGATGGCAAGGCTTGAGTGAACCATCCAGCGATAAAGCGGGTGCCGATCTCCACGTTTTCAGGTTCTGCCGTGTCGAGGATATGAGCGACCATCCCATCGTTGAGCAGCACCCCTGGGTCGAGATCGAGGGCATGGCACAAAGCGAGGAGGGCTTCCAGAGTGATTGCCTGTTCGCCCTTAAGGCTGTAGAGGACGCCACTCTTGGAGAGTCCGGTGCGTTCCGATAGATCGTCGTATGTGAGCCCGGCCTGCTCGCGCTTCGTCTGGAGTGCAATCGCGATGTAACGCGTCGCAGCGCCAACAGCCTTACGTCTAACCATGTGTCTAGAGTCGCAAAATTAGGTCTGATATGTCAACTTCGTTCTGCATGTTGTACTTGGTCTAAAAAGCGACTATGGTTCCTCACATGAACCCCGAACAAGACACTCGAGGGCTGGCAGCAGCAGAGATTCGCGCCGCCGTAGCTCGCAAGGGAATCCCATACGGAGAGCTATCCGAGAAGACGGGCATCGAACGCACCGTCCTATCTCGCAAGATGCGAGGCAGTACCCCCTTCGGCATTGAAGAGGTCATCTCCATCGCTCAGGTCATTGGTGAGCCACCTATGGCCCTCGTCAACGCAGCCGCCTACTCGGCCATCTCATCTCAGAACGGAACAGCAGCATGACCAGCAACATTCAGCCATTCACCTACGAGGATCATACGGTCCGCGTCGTCACCATTGACGGTGAACCGTGGTTCGTTCTCGCCGACCTGTGCAAGGTGCTCGACCTAGCAAAACCGTCGCGTGTCGCCATGCGAATAGCGGACGACATGAAGGGTGCTCATCTGATGAGCACCCTTGGCGGGGACCAGGAAATGACCATCGTGTCTGAGGCGGGCATGTACGAAGTCGTCATCCGATCCGACAAGCCGGAGGCAGTTGCCTTTCGACGCTGGGTCACCTCAGAGGTTCTCCCCTCGATCCGCAAGCACGGCGGCTACCTCACCGATCAGAAGATCGAAGACATCCTCGACAACCCGGACACGATCATCCAGCTGGCCACCAAGTTGAAGTCCGAACGCGCCAAGCGCGCCGCCTTGGAGAAGCAGGCCGCCATCGACACCCCCAAGGCCAGATTCGCCGATGCCGTGTCCGCATCACACACATCCATCCTCATCGGCGATTTGGCGAAACTGCTACGTCAGAACGGCTACGAGATCGGCCAGAACAGGCTGTTCGAGATGCTGCGACGCGACGGCTACCTGTGCAGCGCAAAAGGAGGCATGTGGAACATGCCCACCCAGAAGGCCATGAACCTTGGCCTGTTCGAGGTGAAGGAAACCACCATCGTGCATTCCGACGGCCACGTGTCGATCTCGAAAACCACCAAGGTCACGGGAAAGGGCCAGGTGTATTTCGTCACCCGTTTCCTGGACGGTCGGCTCCCCAAAGGCATCAACGAGGAGGCAGCATGAACCGCGAGGAAGCCGCAAACAGTTTCAATACAGTATACAACTCCATCGACCGAGTATTCAACGAGTTGTGTTTTGAACACAACGACCGGACTGCACAGGATGTCGACCATCTGCTGATCAGCGTCCTCAGCCTCATCGAACTTGCGGAATGCATGGTGGAGCGCGTCTCCGATGAAACGTGGCAGGCGACACCATGAAAACAAAAACACTCGCCTTTGCCGAATATTTGACTGACACGTATGGCCGGTGGATGACCTACTCTCAGGCGGCGAAAGAACTCAACTGCTCGGCACGTCATCTGCGCCATTTGACGGAGCGTGGACAGCTGGCCTGCTGGACGATCGGTGACACGCAGGCGCTGAGGCTGAAGACCGCAGATGTGGCCGCCCTGATGAGGAGAGTCGCATGATCAACGGTTACGCCGCTGACATCGTGTTCGTCGTCGTGTGTCTCATTGCTCTGGCCATCGCATTGAAGCACACCGACTGACCTGAAATCAAAAACTGTTCATGCCCCTACAGGGGTGCCTTCAGTGCACCCAAAAACGGAGAAACAATGCACGAATACAAGGATCATTGGACCGCCGAATACATGTACCAGATACGACACATCTGCAATCAGATCGCCGATGTGCAGGTGGCAATGGAGAAGCTGCAATCCGACCTGGACTACGACAATCCCGGCGGCGCATCGAAACAGCTGGAGGAGTCCTGCCTGCTTCTCGGTGTTGCCATGGAGGAGCTGCACCGGGTCGACAGGCATGTGCGCCGCGTCATCGACGCCATCTCTGGGGAGGCGTGATGAGACTCAACCCCTGCCGACTGTTGACGGTCGTGTTTGCCGTGTGTGGCCTGGGCGAGTGTGTCGTCGGTTTGGCCGGCTGGTTCAACGACCTGCCCCATGCGCTGGCCATCGCCCTGTTCTGCACCCTGGCGGCCGCCTGCTGCCATCTGCTGGACCCTGCGAGGCTGCCATGACGCTGTACATCATTCCCCAAGCCGCACAGATCCATCGGATCAACCGCTCCCGGCTGGATCTCGCGATTCGTCGTGGACGGCTCGCCACACACGGCACCAACTCCGATGGTGCACCGCTGGTTGAGTCGTCGGAGGTGGCCGCCCTGCTCGGCTCCCGGTGGGCACGCCCGGATCACCGCCACGACGACCTGTGGGATCGGGCGGTGTGCCGCAAACCCGGCATGGACCCGGAAATGTGGTTTCCCGAGGACGCCGACGTGGGCACCCAGCATGAGGCGATCCGGCTGTGCCATCAATGCCCACTGGCCATCAACTGCCTCGAAATGGCGATGGATTTGGAGCCGCCCGGATACAAGATGCGCGCCGGGATATTCGGCGGCACAACACCTCAGCAACGCTACCGCATAGGCCTATCGAGAAAGGACACGAAATGACCATCAACCATCGCATGGATGCCGAGGCAAGGTTTCTTGTCGACAACATGGAGCCATATGAGATTGACATGTTGCGTGAGGAGGTGCGGGTTGCCCGGGTGCGAGCCGATCTTGCCCGCAACTTCCTGTCGCTGGATGACACCCCGCAGATGTGGCGCATGGCCACCTGCGCATCAGACATGCTGAACCAGCTCTTCCACTATCTGCCCAAACCGGACGATCCGGGCGACGAGTCGGATGAGGGGTGCGCGGCATGACCCGGCATGCGAAAGACGCCGTCCTCATCGGCAAGGAGGTCGACGGCACCAAGGCTTGGCATGACCTGCGCCGCTCAGGTGTGGGAGGCTCAGACATCGCCAAAATCCTCGGCGTGTCACCGTGGGGCGACGCCTACAGCCTGTGGTGCGAGAAGACCGGCGACGCCACGCCACAAGAAAAAGCCAGCCCACTGATGGTGGCCGGACACTACACGGAGTTGGGAGCCCACGCCTGGTATGTCGACGAGCAGCTTGAGGAAGGGCTGTTCCTGCGCAACACCCACACGTGGGCCCACAAGGATCGACGCTGGCAGCACGCCAACCCAGACCGCATCGTCAGCACGAAAAAATCGGACGCATCGATTACGGGAATTGTCGAATTCAAGTATTCCCCAGCCCGGCCCGAAAAGTGGGGTGCGGACGGCTCGACGGATATCCCCAAGGACTATTGGTGCCAGGTGCAATGGTACATGTCCACATTCGGTGTCGACTGGTGCGATGTTGTCGCCTTGTCGACGTGGGGATTCCGCTGCTACCGCATCGAGGCCGACCACCAATGGCAGGAGTATGCGGTAGCCGAGGCGAAGCGCTTCTGGGACTGTGTGCAGCTCGGATTCCCGCCGAACTGGACCCCCAACCAGTGGTCCTATGCGGCCGACCGCCGCCGCCACCCCGACATCGACCCGGACAAGACGGTCACCATCGACGACACGTCGATGCTCGACGCCATCACCGCAGGGATCAACGCAGACCAAGCAGTCAAGGAATACACGGCCAGCCACAAGCCCGACATCGAGCAGGCCAAACAGGTTCTGGCCCACCTCATGGGGGACGCGAAAACGGCAGTCTCCCCGTCCGGGGAAACCCTGGCCACCCGCCGCGCCCGAGGCCAGGGAAACCCCTACGTCACGCTGGCGAAAGGACAGCAATGATTGATTACCGAAATGATTTCACACACCGGATCGTGTACCAGTGCGGGTTTTGCCGCATGGACCACATGGTGAAGGTTCCCCCCGAAACCGTCTACTACTACATTCGCCGCGACCACGTCTTGGATATGCACTTCGGGTTGTGGCGAGTCATCCCCCAAAAACCACACTTCATGGTGTGCCCCGACTGCCTCAAAAAAGGAGTACTGACACATGTCCACTGAACTCGAACGCCAAAAATCATCCGACCTCGCCATTGCGTCGGATCAACACGGCTTCACGGATCGCCAAAAAGCCGCCCTGAAGCAAATCAACGTCGAATGGGCAACGGAATCTGATCTGGAAGTCTTCTTTCATCAGTGCAAAAGGTCTGGGCTTGACCCGTTCAGCAAACAGATTTACATGATCTCCCGCCGCCAGAAGCAGGGAGGAGAATGGGTCGACAAGCCCACGATCCAAACAGCAATCGATGGATACCGTCTGATTGCACAGCGATCCTCCCGGGAACGTGGAGTCCTGTTTTCCATGGAAGACACGCTATGGGCAGACCCCAATGGGGCTTGGCATGATGCATGGATCTGGCCTGAACCCCCAGCCGCTGCGAAAGTCACAGTGCATGTGGGGGACGCCGTTTTTTCTGGCGTTGCCGCCACACACGAGTACATGCCAATGCGGATAGGCCGCAATGGAAACAGGGTCCCAAGCGGGCTATGGGCGAGCATGCCTGCAGTGATGATTGCCAAATGCGCCGAGGCCCTTGCTCTGCGCAAGGCTTTCCCGCAAGACTTGTCTGGTCTTTATACCGCTGAGGAAATGGATCAGGCAGATAGTTCCACACATGGAACAGCCACAATTCGCCAGATTCAAAAACCCGATGCTCAGCCTCGCATAGATTTCGGCAGGCTTCGCCACGCCATGACCGCCGCCAACGTGGACCCGTCCACCATGATCGCGTTCGCCTCCGACGTGCTGGGACGCCACATCGACAGCGGAGCCGACCTGTCACAGGACGACGCAGACCGGATCGCCGAAACGTTGGAGGACGATGTGCGCCGCGCCAAAAACGACCACCCCGCCGGAGGTGGCGTCGACCAGAACACTGGCGAGATCACCCCAGAAACCGAGGCAGAACACGCCAGCGGTGAAATACCCACCACACGTGAGGAGAACGAAAAGTGAGCGGGGAAACACCCATCACCATCATCGGGAATTTGACTGCTGCCCCGGAGCTGCGATTCACCCAGTCCGGGGTTCCGGCGGCGAACTTCACCGTCGCCTCCACGCCACGCAGCTTCGACAAACAGTCTGGCCAGTGGGTGGACGGTGAGCCCTTGTTCATGCGCTGCACCGTGTGGAGACAGCATGCCGAGCATGTCGCCGAATCACTGTCCAAGGGGATGCGGGTGATCGTGCAAGGCAACCTGCGCGCCAACCAGTGGACCGACAAGCAGGGCGGAAAGCGCACCTCCTACGAGATCGATGTGCAGGAGGTGGGGCCGTCGCTGCGCTATGCCACCGCCCAGGTGTCCAAGGCCGACCGCGGCAACAACTTTGGGCAGCCCCAGGGCGACCATCCAGCAGCCGGCGGCGCAGGCATGTGGACACAGCCCCAGACGGGCTGGCAGCAGCCCTCCACCGACCAGGCACCGTTCTGATCCACCACCAACCCACGGGGCGGCCTCACAGCGGGCCGCCCCACCTTCACGACAAGGAAATCATCATGGCCTACCAACACGATATCCAGAATGCCTACGACCACATCAAACGAGCTCAGCGGTACTTCAACGCCTGCTGCGCCTTCGAAATCTCCCGTAAGGGGTCGCAGTGCTCCATGAGAGCTGGGCAGGAGGCCGACAGTGCCGCATATTGCATCGACCATTCGTGCCGGGAAGCCTATCTTTCCGACCATCTGTACACGGCAGCGGTGATGGCCCGCGCCATTGGCAAGCTGATGTGGGTCCTGGAGGACGGGTTCGCGAACGGCAGGAGCACTGGACTTGCGCCCACCATGTACGCCGCTTCCGAACTCATCGTCCAAACCCTCGACCATCTCGACGCCTGGCTCAAAGACTGGCGGGAGGCTGCAGATGAGCAGGCATGAAATCACCGTCGATGTGCCAGACAGTCTGTGGATGACCTCCAACATGCGCCTGCACTGGGCGAAAAGGGCCGAACGCTCCCGGGGGCTGCGCCATCTTGGCCTGTGGGTCGGGCGCCATGTGCCCGCCATGGCCCGCGCCCACATTGTGTGCACCA
>ERZ1031720.53-NODE-53-length-14752-cov-7.998095_pt1 | contig 14752 bp, 12 predicted proteins | sample MGYA00518750_ERZ1031720 | MGnify/ENA primary metagenome ERZ1031720 (study PRJEB33718, sample SAMN03160008) | human skin metagenome | collected 2014-04-10 | study: EMG produced TPA metagenomics assembly of the PRJNA266117 data set (Human skin bacterial metagenome and... | reverse complement strand
AGATTTCTGCCTGTCTCGTGGGCTCGGAGATGTGTATAAGAGACAGATCCAGCCCCAGGCTGCGCGCACGCGGTACACCGAGCCGCAGCACATTGAGCGACCAGGCCGCTCGCATGGCGAACGGCAAGGTCAGCAGCAGCACCGCGGCCATGATCTGCAGCTTGGGCCAACTGGCGCGCGAAAGACTGCCCATGCTCCAGAACACCAGTTGCTGCAGTGCATCCGGGCTGGCGACGTACTGCAACAGGGCCACCAGCGCATTGAAGGTGAAAACCATGGCCACGCCGCACAGCACCAGCACGTGACGGTTGCCGGCCACCGCGCGTGTCGCCGCCTGCAGCAACAACACCGAGCCAAATGCAAACACAAACGCATTGACCGAGACCAGCCACTCGACCGGCACACCGGGCAGCCCCAGCCCCAGCACAAAACCGAGGGCTGCGCCCAGCGACGCGGCCGACGAAACCCCGAGCGTGAACGGACTGGCCAGCGGGTTGTCGAGCACCGTCTGCATCTCCGCGCCCGCCAGCGACAGACTGGCGCCCACCAGCACCGCCATCAAGGTGAAGGGCAGCCGCAGTTCCTGCACCACGATGCGTGTCTGCGCATCGACCGTATCGGGCAACCCGACGGCGCGCAGGATGTCTCCCGCACCGATGTCGGTTGCGCCCAGTCCGAGATCGGTCAGCACGGCCCACAGCAAAACAGCGAGCAGCGCCGCCAACCCACTCCTGCGGCGCCGCTGGGTGCGGCGGTATTCGAGCCTCAACGTGCCCACGGACTCCGGCACCACCGGCGCCCCCTGCGGCAAAGGCCTTCTTCGATCGAGCTGATTCATCCTGTCCTCTCCAAGTCTTGCGATCTGCTTCAAGACGAGTGCGAAGGGGACAGAAAAACATGACAGTCGATTACATCTTGTTTCAATCTATGGAATGGCGGAAAGACGATAGCCATGCACACGCAGTTGCAGCGAATCGATCGAATCGGTCGATGGCCGGCTACTCCGCCGTCGCAGAGAATCGTCCATCGTCGTCTTTTTGAACGGTGACCTCGGTCACGGGAATGGGTGATGCAGCCCCCTGATCGCTTCTTTCGCCACCCACATCCAGCGCTTTGATCAAAGGCTGCCCGCCTTGTGCAAAATCGATCTGCAGCGTTGCGATACGCCCGTTGGCCCTTGCATAGTTGTTGATGCCGATACGGTACACACCCGCTTCGAGCACATGCGGATCACATGAGGCGTCGTCATGCTCGGGACCGCTGGCCGATGTGTTGTCGACATCGAGCTCCCCGACCGGTCCTCTTTTATGGGCATAAAAGACATGCGTCCCGTTGGGCTCGAGCGCGTGCAGATCGACATCCCCTTCGCCATCCCAAGTCAGGGTGGCGGTGAAGAATCCTCGGTGGCCTTTTTCGTCTTGAGGTGAACTCAACTCCTCAAGCGTCGCCGTGATGATACTTTTGATGACCACCAGCGAAGCTCTCAACGCGTGAAGATACGTATTCGCAAGGGTATGACCTGAAATATCCGCACTTGAAAAAGCAAGATTCATATTCACTGGCGGAACGGAAGTGAAGCCCTGTATACGTAAACTATTGATGACCGTATCGATGTCTGCCAGCACGTAGTCACCCCGCACCGTCGGAGACGCCGGGGCAATATGCACCACAGCCACGCTGGACTTACCCAGCTTGGGGACCACGCAAACGTAAGCCTGGTTGACAAAAAGATTACCCTGACAATGAGCGACCCGGAGAATTTTCCGCCGCTCGACAGCCAGGGTGTCAAGCATGATTCTGTGCTTGGCCTACGTTTCCTGTAGTGGGGGATGACTGATCATCGATGCCACGGCAGCCATGACTCGACTGATCACGCTCGTATAGATGGCCTCGAAAAAAGACAGGCTGGCGCCCATCGCACGAGCCAGTCTGGTGAAAAACGGCTTGTCTGCAGACATGCTTTCCCAGATGTATTCGAATCGCCGCCCCAGCTCGCCCGATGCATCGATTTCATCCGCTCGTTGTATGACACCTCTGCAACGTCTTGCCCCATCGTCGAGTCATTCTCCGAGCCGGTCTCGTTGTGAAAAACGCGATACTCGATCGGCTCTTCCTCATATTTCTCTCCGATGACACCTGCAACCAGCTGAGTGCTATCCGTAGCCGTCAGAATGGTATTCCAGACACCGTTGAAAAAGCCGACCGTATACCCCGTCTTCGAACACCTATCGGCCTGCGCATGCACAGGCATCTGCACGAATACAAAGACAACCACGAACAGCCGTCGCACGGCCATGCGCACAACACGTTCAATCGACTTCGTCTCAATCACAGACGGGACTCCGCGGAAGGGTGATGACAATCCCGGACATCGACTGATTGAATCTCAGGTAGACATCGTATCGAGCCCGGGTATTCACCGTCAACTTCTGCATCTCTTGTGATTTATCGAATGCAATGCGCTCCATATCGTATGCACGGAACACGCAGGCGGAACCGATATTGATTTCATCGACGGCCATACGAGACATTTTCACATCCCCGGATTCGCCTGCCTCGAGAGCCGATTGGACTGCACGGGCCGTTCGGCGCAACGCCTTCTTCTGCACTTCCGTATCCGGCAAAGAATCGATGTAGGCGGCCAAATCGTCACGGACCCCATCCTCATTCGAATCGATACCGAACAGGGCATCCGTTCTATCCAATTTCGGAAGGCTGCCATTCGCTTCGAGCGAAGCCAGAGCCTGCTGCACGGTGAAAGGCTTGGCTTCGTCGATGCGTCCTTCGACCAAGCCCGTTTGAGGTTCATCCGAACCGCCACAAGCGGACATCGAGAAAACCAGCACCGATACCATCGATATTGTTAAATATCTCAATTTACACTCCATTGATAACATGCATTGGAGCTATATTGTCACAACACCCGTCTGGTAAAAAATTCAGAATCTCACATGAAGCCCATCGAATCATCGACAGCCCCCAATATCCCTATAAAATCACTAGCCCTCACAAAAGCCGACACATCCCATCGCCCATAAATTAATATTCTTCTTTTTATTATTAATTTCAAATCACCGGAATCAGAAGGTCGCATGATCAATGCAAAAACGCTTCAGGCCATCAGGACGGCCATCGACAGCGCACCCAGGAACGCCTATGTCGCAGAGCTCCACCTCCAGATCGTCAAATACGCCAACGAATTGCAGCCGCTGTCGGGCAAGGCGTTTTGCGAGGCCCTCGGAATTTCCCAGGCCTACGGCACCGAGTTCACGAAGATGTTGAAAATCGCCCCGCGATTGCGCTTGGCAGGCATGGATCAGACGAGGATCTGACGATCGGAAACGCCGGACCGAGCCCGCGCCCGCAAGGACAGGACGCGATCAGATCACGCCGTCGAATCGCGCCGCCAGCCACTGCGAGAACACCCGCACCCGCGCCGACAGTTGCCGATGCTGCGGATACAGCACGGAGACCGGCATGGGCGCCGGCGGATTCGCGGGCAGCACGATGCGCAGGAGATCCTGTGCGATGGCCTCTTCGATGCGATAGCGTGGAATCTGGACCAGGCCCATGCCCGCCAGCGAGGCGGCGGTGTACAGATCGGTGCCGGTGACGGCGATCCTCGCCTTCAGCCGGCGTTCCACCTGCTCCTTGCCGACCTGGAAATCCAGGACGACGGGGCGGCCGGTGGCGCTGGACACGTAGTCGACCGCGTAGTGATGCTGCAGATCGTCCAGGGTCTGCGGCACGCCGTGGCGCGCCAGATAGGACGGGCTGGCCACGGTGACCTGCTCCAGCGAAGCCACCTGCCGTGCGATCAGCGAGGAATCCTGCAGCACCCCGGCGCGCAGCACGCAGTCGACGCCTTCGCGCACGAGATCGACCAGCCGGTCGTCCTCGCCCACATGCAGGCTGATGTCCGGGTACAGGTCGAGGAAATCGCCCAGCGCGGGCACGACGAAGTGTTGGGCCAGGGTGCCCTGCAGATTCACGCGCAGCAGCCCCTTCGGCGGCGCCTGGTGGAAGAGGTTCTCGGTTTCCTCGAGATCGGCCAGCAGCCGCGCGCAGCGATGGTAATAGGCCTCGCCCTCGTGGGTGAGCCGGACATGCCGTGTCGTGCGTTCGAGCAGGCGTGCGCCGACACGGGCCTCCAGCCGCTTGATGAGATGGGTCACGGTGGCACGCGGAATCTGCAGATCGTCGGCGGCCAAAGAGAAGCTGTGGCGCTCGGCGATCCGCACGAACACCCGCATCTCCTGAAAGCGGTCCATGTCGGGCTCTCACTGGTTCATGAAAAATTCATGCGTTCGGGAAATTCTAGACACTCGCAGCAGCCTCCCGGACCTGGCCGCCGCTCAAGGCCTGCCCGGACAGGCCTGCGCGATCTGCCGTGCCTGCTCCGCAGTGCGTGCCTCCGGACCCGGTCCCAGCAGGGCGACGAGGCCGCAGCCCAGGCCACCTTGCCATTGCTGATAGTCGTGACCGCTGGCCCACTCGGCGTGGGTGACGGCATACCCCCGGGCTCGCAGCACGTCGCGCAGATGGCGGGTGCTCTCGAGGATGCCGCCTCCGCCCGAGCCGCTTTCGAACAGGCCGGCCTCGAGGTAAAAACGCAGCGGCAGGCGTTCGCGCGCCGCATACTGCCGTGTCAGCCAGCCGGGCTCGTAGGCCGCATCGAACGTGCTGGAGCCGGCCGGACGCTCGTCGGGCAGGCGCCACCAGAACGAACCCGAGAGGCTGAGCACCTGGCCGAACAGTTCGGGATGACGCAGGGCCGCATAGGCCGCGGCCAGGCCTCCATAGCTGGAGCCGGCGACCACCGTCCGCCCGGCCGGTGCCGCCTGGCCGACGGTCCGCGCCCAGGGCATCAGCTCTTCGGCCAGAAAACGCGCAAACCGAGGATTGGGCGGCAGCTCGTCGCCCCGTGCCGATCCGGGTCCGTTGCCGACGATGAGAGCCGCCGTCCGGCCCAGCAGGCCGTCGGCCATGAGGTTGTCGAGCACGGTGGGCGTCGGCACCTGACGGGCATAGGCATGGGCATCGAACAGCACCAGCAGGTTCTGGTCCGCCGCACGGGGATCCCGGGGATCCTCGATCCAGCCGGGGGGACGATAGAGCACGAGCTCGCGGCGATTGCCCAGCAGCGCGCTGTCGAACTGCACCCGTTCGACAACGCCTTGCGAAACGCCCTTGCGCTGCGCCACCCAGGGCTGCGGCGGCGCATGAGGCAAGCTCAGCACGGATTCGCCGTCGTAGGGATCGACCGGAGGCTCGCCTGTGGCGGTCATCCAGCGGGGGTTGCCCGGGTCGCGCTGCGCGGTTGCAAGCAGGTTGCGCCTTTGCTGTGCGGCAGGCACCGGCAACCGGGGGACATCGGGTGCCAGCGTGTAGCCCAGGTGGGTGCTGTCGGGCACCGCGTAGGTCCGCCACCAGATGTCGGTTCCCGCAAGCCGTGTCATCGGATCGTGATCACCCGAAGGGCTGCCCACCACCCGCACATCGGCACGGGCGCCGCGCCACAGAAACGTGACCTGGACCAGGCAGGGCGCAGAGGGCTCGGCGCGGGTGGCGGCCGTCACGCCTGTTTTTGCTCCCGCCCGCAGGGGCGCGCCGGTCTCGCCGGACGGCACACGCTCAAGGCAGGCCGCACCGGGCGTGTCCTCGACCAAAGGGGTTCCACGCGTGGCCATGTCCTGCCAGAAGGCATCGATCAGTTGGGCGGGCCGCGCATCGGGCTCTGCCAGCCGGTCGGCCAACTGCTGCAACAGAGGGCTGGGCAGACGCTCGGGCAGGGATTGTTGCTCGGCGCGCGGCACCACGGGCTCGAGCGCCAGGACCAGCGCGTCGGCCCGAGGCCCCGTCGCCACCAGTTGGTATCGGCCCGCACCGGGTGCGACAAACATGAACCGGTCACGCCCCTCCCCCTCGGCAAGCAGCCGGCGGACCGGTTGGCCGTCGGCGTGCCGCAGGTCGAGCGGCGTGGGCGGACCCTCGACACGGCCCCGCACGAAGTCGCCGGCTTGCAGGTCGAGAGACCACGACTGCGTGTCCGCCTGCGCAGCGGCAGCCATCAGCGTCAGGGTGGATACGGCCACCCGCAAGGGCCATGGCACCTGGCGTTCAGACGGGATCGGGCGTGGGCGAGTCCGTTCGAGCGGACTCCTTCGAAGTCCAGACAACAAAAAATCGAAGCAGACGGCCATCTCAAAATCACGTAACAAGAATTCTCTCCATTCTCACATGTCACGCCATGACACTGCCGAAGATCGATTGCCACCCCCATCGGCCGTTGCAAAACCGCGCGGGCACGGCGCAGGCTTGTCGGACAACGCCTACCGGCACCGTCGGAAACGGGCTGCATCCAGGCTCCTGGCACGCGTTCGGCGCAATGCGGCGTTTAGCATGTGACGCTGTTGCATCGCAGCAAATCCAACGACAAGCCATGCCCTCATTCACACCATCGACTCCCGCCCTGCCGCACCGCCGGCCGATCCGTGGCCTTCTGACGCCGGCCGTCGCAGCCTGTCTGCTGGCCGTCTGGCCGATCGCCCAGGCCGACACCATCTGGCTCAACAACGGAGACCGGTTGACCGGCACCATCAAGTCGCTCGACGGCGGCGTGCTGCTCGTGGGCACCGCGTACGGGGGCGATATCCGCGTGAAGTTCGACCAGGTCAAGACGCTGCAGAGCGACACGGCACTGGTCATCCGCGACACGACGCTGGACAACGAGTACCGAGCCAAGCTGGTCCGCGCCGACGAAGGCCTGGTCACGCTGAACGGGGTGCAGCAGGACGGCGGCACGGCGCAACCGGTGAGCCGCCCGGTGGAACTGAGCGAGCTCGAACGGGTGACCCGGCCGCATTTCCTGCTTCGCGACGTGGCGTTCAAGGGCAAGTTCGACCTCTCGGCCAATCGCAAGTCGGCCTCGACGGATGCCGAGGACATTGCTGCCGCAGTCGAGGGCGAGGCACGGCACGGGCTGTGGCGGCATCAGGCAGGCGCCAACTACGCACGCAGCGAAGACGACGACAACGTCAACACCAACAACTACGGCGCCAACTACACGCTCGACCGCTTCCTGACGGAAAAAGCGTTCTGGCAAGGCCGCGCGTCGCACAAACGCGATTTCGTGGAAGAACTCGACCGGCAGACCGCTTACGGCACGGGCCCCGGTTACCAGTTCTGGGATGACGAGCTGGGCGCCTTCTCGCTGTCCGGCCTGATCGGCCGCGTGCATTACGGTTACGCCGACTCGGGCAGCGAAGCCTTCTACGCTGCTAGCCTGCGCTGGAACTATGTGCGCTACCTGCGCGGCAAACAGTTCGAGCTCTACACCCGCGGCGAAGTCAGCCGGCCCCTGGGCAACAACGCAGAGTACGCATTCAATGCCGAAGCCGGACTGCGCTACAACGTGACGGACTGGATGGCGCTCTACGTGAAGTACATGCGCGACCGTGTGAGCGGCTCGCGTGAAAACCTCAACGAGTCGACCTACGGAACCGGGGTCGGCATTTCCTGGTAGGCCACTGACCGGCTGCGGCTGCCCCTGTGCTGAGAGCATGGAGCGCGGCCAGCACACAGCGCTGAAGCGCCAGAAACCGAGCCATCACGGCCCTGTCGACCTCCTGTCGATGGGGGAGCCTCGTCTGTAGGCGCCTCGTGTCCAAGGCTGCCCTCGCTTGGGTGTATTTTCATCGAGCGGCAGCCGGGTCGCGCAAATTCCGGACGCCCCAAGGCCAGCAGACGCTGGCCTTTTTTCATGCGCGTGGCGTGGGGTCGGTGCAACCTCGGGAAACTACTATGTAAGGCTCAGAGCCTTACATACAACAATCGCGGCACACGGTGAAAAACCCTGTCCGCCCTGGCAAGACCGGGCCGGCAGGCATGTTCCAAATCAAAGGATTCAATAAAGATGATTCGCAGATTCGACGTCGAGATGCCCAAGTCCCTGACCGAAATCGTGGCGGCGCGGCTGCGCCAGGCCATCATGGACGGCGAATTCGCACTGGGCGAGTTGATCTCGGAAGAGTCGCTGGCCGAGTCCTTCGGGGTCAGCCGCACGCCGGTGCGCGATGCCCTGACGCTGCTGCAGCACACCGGCCTGGTGCAGATCCGGCCCAAGCGCGGCAGCTTCGTCTACAGCCCGAGTGCCGACGATGTGCGCGAGATCTGCGACTTCCGCATCATCCTGGAGCTGCAGGCGCTGCGCCGGGCCCACAGCCTGGATCGCTCGGGCACGGCCCAGGCCCTGCAGTCGCTGCACGCGCAGATGCAGGCCGCCGCCCAGCACGACGATGCGGTTCACTACGGACGCCTGGATCTGCAGTTCCACGAAGCCTTCTTTTCGCACGCAGGCAACCGCTATCTGGAAGAGTCGTACGGCCTCGTCACCGGCAAGATCGGCGCGCTGCGCACCAGCATGTCGCAGCAGTTCTCCAATGCACGCGAGGTTTCGCTGGCCGAGCACCAGAGCGTCATCGATCTGTTCGTCCAGGGCGACTTCGACGGCCTGCACTCGCTCCTGGCCGATCACATCGGCCGCACCGTCGAGGCTTTCCGCCTGGCCAGCACCAGCGGCCAGCTCGGCGAACACCATGCGGCACTGGCGGCCCGGGCACGCCGTCCGCTGCGCATGGTTTCCGGCAATTGACCGCCGGCCCATCGATCGCCGGCATCCCGTCCTTCTCTGAAAGCAGTCCATGACCCCCGCCAGACAACTCGGCAACCTGATCGCCAGCGGCGACATCGTGATGGCGCCGGGCGCACCCGACGCGCTCACGGCTCGCCTGGTCGAACGTGCCGGTTTCCCGGCCGTCTACATGACGGGTTTCGGCGCCACGGCCGTGCGCCTGGGCATGCCCGACATCGGCCTGCTCAGCCAGACCGAGATGACCGCGCATGCCCGCAACATGGCGCTCGCGACACGCATCCCCATCATCGCCGATGCGGACACCGGCTATGGCGGTCCTTCGAACATCCACCGCACCGTGCGCGAGTACGTTCAAGCCGGCGTGGCGGCCATCCACCTCGAGGACCAGGTGGCCCCCAAGCGCTGCGGCCAGATGGCCGGCATCCGCCTGATGGACATGGCCGAGAGCGGCAAGCGCCTGCGCTGCGCCCTGGCAGCCCGCGGCAGCGACGAGCTCCTCGTCATCGGCCGCACCGATGCCCTGCCCGCGCAAGGGCTGGACGAAGCGGTGCGCCGCGCCCATCACTACCGGGAGTGCGGCGTGGACCTGGTCTTCGTGGACGGCGTCAAGAAGATCGCTGAAATCGAGGCCATCGCACGCGCCGTTCCAGGGCCCAAGGTGGTCTCCATCGTCGATGGCAACGAGACCACGCAGCTGACCGCGAAAGACCTGCAGGAGCTGGGCTTCTCGGTCGTCCTGTATGCCGTGACCACGCTGTTCACGGCCGTGCATGCGGTCTCGCAGGCGCTGGCCGGCCTGCAGCGGCACGGCACGCCGGCCGCCTCCGCCGCCTCGCAGATCGACTACGCGGGCTTCACCGAGCGGGTCGACCTCGACTTCCACAAAGACCTCGACGACCGCTACGGCGTCTGAGCCGCATCGCCCCCTTTTCCCGCTTTTTTCTGCTTGGATTCGTCCACCTCGCCATGCCCACGCCCCTCAATATCTCCCAGGCTCTCGAAGAGCTGACCGCCGCACTCGGCCCCAACGCCGTGTTTGCAGAGGCCGACGTTCCCCTGCGCAACCGAAACGACTACAGCGGCCTGCTGCCGACGCAACCGCTGGCGATGCTCAGGCCCGCCGACACGAAAGGCGTCTCGGACGCCCTGCGCATCTGCCATGCCCATGGCCTGTCGGTCGTGCCTCAAGGAGGCCTCACGGGCCTGGTCGGCGGGGCCCGCGCCGAAGCGCACGAGATCGCCCTGTCGCTCGAACGCCTGGTGGGCATCGAGGAAATCGACAGCGACGCAGCGACGCTCACGGCCTGGGCCGGCACTCCGCTCGAAACCGTCCAGCAGGCGGCACTCGACGCCGGCTATTTCTGCCCGCTCGACCTCGGTGCCCGCGGCTCCTGCGCCATCGGCGGCAATCTGTCGACCAATGCAGGCGGCAACCGGGTGATCCGCTACGGCATGGCCCGCGAGATGGTGCTGGGTCTCGAGGTGGTGCTGGCCGACGGCACCGTGATCACCAGCCTCAACAAGATGATCAAGAACAATGCGGGTTTCGACCTCAAGCACCTGTTCATCGGCAGCGAAGGCACGTTGGGCATCATCACGCGGGTCGTGCTCAAGCTGTTCCCCAAGCCCGGTTCCACCATGGTGGCGATGTGCGCGGCGCCCGACTACGCCACCGTGCTCAAGCTGCTGTCGTCGGCGCGTGCCTCGCTGGGCCCCCTGCTGTCGGCCTTCGAGGTGATGTGGCCCGACTACTGGCAGTTCGCGACCACCCAGGCCCCCGGCGTGCGCAACCCCTTTGCAGGCGACGACACCGCCTATGCCGCGTATGTGCTGATCGAGGCCCAGGGTACCGATCCGGAGGCCGATGCGCCCCGTTTCGAACAATGGCTGGGCGGACTGCTCGAGGACGGCACCCTGCCCAACGCGGCGGTGGCGCAGTCGCTGGCCGACGAAAAAGCCTTCTGGGGCGTGCGCGACGCCTGCGGTGAACTCCATCAGTTCTGGCCCCGCCACCTGGCCTTCGACATCGGCCTGCCGGTGACCCGCATGGACGAGTACGCACGGCGCTTCAAGCAACAGCTGGGCGACCTGGTACCGGGCTGCAAGAGCGTGTTCTACGGCCACATCGGCGACAGCAACGTGCACATCGTCACCCACCTCGACGGCGTGACGGAACAGCCCAAGGATGCCGTCGAGCAGATCGTCTACGGCCTCGTGCGCGACTACGGCGGCACGGTCTCGGCCGAACACGGCATCGGCACCATCAAGCGCCGCTGGCTCGGCCATGCCCGATCGCCGGAGCAGATCGCGCTCATGCAGACCCTCAAGGCTGCGCTCGATCCCAAGAACATCCTCAACCCCGGCAAGGTGATCTGACGACCCCTGGCCGATCTCGCCCGCACCCTGGAGCGCCGAACCCGGCGCCCCTCAAAAAAACCAACCCAAAACAGGAGACAGACATGACCACCGCCCAAACCCCGACCCTGCATCGCCGCCAGTTGCTCAAAGGAGCCGCCGCCGGTGCGGCCGCATCCTGCTTCCCGCTGCTGTCTCTGGCCGCAGCGCCGATCCGCATGCGGGTCTCGTCGTCTGCACCGCCCGAGCGCTTCGGTGCACATTACCTCTGGTACAAGCCTTTCGAGGAGCAACTCAAGCAGTTGCTGGGCGACCGGATCGTGCTCGAGTACTTCCCCAACGGCCAGTTGGGCAAGGAAGCCGATGTGGTGCAGCAGGTCAAGACCGGATCGGTCGACATGATGCTCACCGGCCTGTCGATCTGGTCCACGGTGGTGCCCGAAGTCGGCATGCTCGACTACGGTTATCTCTTCGACAGCTACGCCCATGCCGCAGCGGCACTCGACGGCGGCGTCTCCGCGGCGCTCGAGCAGATGCTGCTCCAGCGCACGGGCGTCTCCGTTCTGGGCTGGGGATTCCAGGTCGGTTCGCGCAGCGTCTACACCAAGGTTCCCAAGGACACCCTGGCCTCGCTCAAGGGCACCAAGCTGCGGGTGCTGCCCACGAAGGGGCTGATCGACACGTTCGATGCGATGGGGGCCACGCCCACGCCCATTCCGATCAACGAGGTCTACACCGCCGTGCAGACCGGCGTGGTCGACGGCTTCGAACACGACCCGGGCACGGTGCTGGCGTACAAGTGGTCCGAAGTCTCGCGCCAGTGCCTGCTGACGCGCCACATGTACAGCACCATGTGCGCGTTCATCGGCAAACGCGGCCTGGCCAAGATCCCGGCCGACCTGAGGCCCGCCTTCATGCAGGCTGCCAAGGCCGCGACCGTCTCGGCTCGCGAACAGGCCGCCGCGACCGAAGACGAAGCCATGACCGAACTCAAGAAGAAGGGCATCGTCTTCACGGAAATGAACCCTGCCGAACGCACGGCCATCAGCGAGAAGATCGCGAAGACCCTGCACCCCGAGTTCATCGCCAAGTATCCGGCCACCCAAGCCCTGTTCGACCAGATCGCCGCTGCACGCAAGGCCTGAAGCAGGCAGACCCGCACGACCGAGCCGCCCATCCTTCTCGCCTCTCGCATTGGGGAACACACACATGACTGCCATACTCCATGGCCAAGACACGCTGACCCCGCCCGCCGGCGGTCACGTTCGCCGGCTCAACGATGCCGTTCTTTTTTTCATCGAGCATCTGGCCGGCCTCATCCTCGCGGTCGACGTCCTGGTGGTGTTCGCGTCGGTGTTCTACCGCTATGCGCTGCACACGCCGCTCGAATGGGCCGAGGAAGTCGCCAGCGGGCTGATGACCGCCATCATCTTCCTGGGGGCGGGCAGCGTGCTGGGGCGCAACCAGCATGTGGGGATCGACTTCTTCCTCAACCGCTTCCCGGCCCGCGTGCGGCCGTTGCTGCTGCAGGTCGGGGCCTGGCTGACGGCCATGATGTGCGTGGGGTTCGCGCTGTCGACCTATGAACTCATCGTCGATTCCGAAGGGCAGACGACGCCCTTCGGTTTCCAGCAGGTGTACCTGCTCTACCCGGTGCTGTTCGGCTCGCTGGTGATGAGTCTGTTCTCGGTCTCCAACGCACTCAAGGGCGGCCGGACCAGCCGCTGGGTCACGCTGGCCGCGTGCACGTTGTTCGCAGCCGCAAACTACTACTGGAACCTGTCGCAGCCGGAGCTGGCGGTGCCGCCCATCGTCTATCTGGTGGTGAGCTTTTTCGGCTGCATCGTGATCGGCATCCCCATCGCGTTCGCGATTGCGCTGTCGGCGATGCTGTACTTCCTGTTCGAGCCCTCGCTGCCCATGCTGATCTACTCGCAGCAGGTGGTCGCAGGCGCCAATCACTTCGTGCTGCTGGCGATTCCGTTCTTTGTGCTCGCCGGGCTGACCATGGAAGCCAACGGCATGTCGACGCGGCTGATCGAACTGCTGCTGCGCGTGTTCGGCCGCTTTCGCGGCGGCCTCAACCTCATCACCATCATCGCGACGACCCTGTTCTCGGGCGTCTCGGGCTCCAAGCTCGCCGACATCGCTGCGGTGGGCGGCATCATCGTGCCGGCCGTGCGCCGCACCAAGCAGGATCCCAACGACGCAGCCGGCTTGCTGGCGTGTACGGCCATCATGTCCGAGACCATCCCGCCCTGCGTGAACATGATCATCTTCGGATTCGTCGCCAGCATCTCGATCGGCGGTCTGTTCATGGCCGGGGTGGTGCCTGCCATCATCCTCGCGATCTCGCTGTCCATCGTGGCCGTGATCTACGGCAAACGCATCGATCCCAAGGACGCCATCACCACCCAGCGCACGCTGGTGCGTTTGATCGGGGGCTCCATGGTCGCCCTGGCCATGATCGTGATGATCGGCAAGGGCGTGACTTCGGGCGTGGCCACCTCGACCGAGATCTCGGCGTTTGCCGTCATCTACGCGCTGCTCGTCGGCGGCCTGGCTTTCCGCGAGCTCACGTTCAAGAAAGTCGTCCATCTGTTCGTGAAGTCCGCTTCGATGACCGGCGTGATCCTGTTCATCGTGGCCGCGGCGTCCAGCCTGTCGTATGCGCTGACCATCGAACGCATCCCGCACGCATTGGCCACGGTGCTGATCGACATGGGCCAGCACTACGGCGCCATCACCTTTGTCCTGCTGTCGGCACTGATCATGATCGTCTTCGGCATGGTGCTGGAAGGCGCGCCCGCCCTGATCCTGTTCGGCCCGCTGCTGACCCCGATCGCCACGCAACTCGGCGTCAACCCGCTGCAGTTCGGCACGGTCATGGTCATCGCCATGGGGCTGGGCTTCTTTGCGCCGCCCCTGGGGCTGGGCCTGTTCGCCACCTGTGCGATCACGGGCACCCGCGTGCAAGACGTGGTGCGGCCCATGCTGAAGTACCTGGCCGTGCTGCTGGCCGGACTGGTTCTGCTGATCTTCGTGCCCGAGTTCTCGCTCTGGCTGCCGCGCCTGCTCGGCTTGACCTGAGCCCGGATCCGCACCATGACGCCATCCGCCAATCCAGCCGCGTGCAAGTACTGCACGCCGCCATCGCAGCCCCGCGCGCACGACATGCCTTTCGTGCAGGGCCTGCGCTGCTCGGAGCTGTTCCTGTTTCCCGACCAGACCCACTACGGGCGTGCCGTGGTGGCGCTCGACAGCCACCACACCGAACTCTTCCAACTGAGCGCGTCCAAGCTCGCGGCCTTCATGGCCGACGTCGCCGATGTCGCTGCCGTGATCCAGCAGATCAGCCGCTGCGACAAGGTGAACTACGCGTCGTACGGCGACGTGTTCAGCCATCTGCACATGCATGTGGTGCCCAAGCACCGCGAGGACTTCGACTGGGGACGGCCGTTCGACCTCGAATCCCAGGCCCCTCGCCTGCTCGATCCCGCTCAACGCGATGCGCTCGTCGACCGTTTTCGCGACGGGCTGGCACTTCGCCTGCAGGCCTCGGCGTCCGCACGGCGCTGACAGGGCACACGCGGGCCGCTTGCGGCACGAATCGCCGCGCCGGCAAGGCCCTTCGATTTCCCGTTTTTTGTTTTCTTCAGGAATCCGACATGAAAGTATTGGTCGCCGTCAAAAGAGTCGTGGACTACAACGTGAAAGTCCGCGTGAAGTCCGATGGCAGCGGTG
>ERZ1031720.52-NODE-52-length-14856-cov-10.495439_pt1 | contig 14856 bp, 10 predicted proteins | sample MGYA00518750_ERZ1031720 | MGnify/ENA primary metagenome ERZ1031720 (study PRJEB33718, sample SAMN03160008) | human skin metagenome | collected 2014-04-10 | study: EMG produced TPA metagenomics assembly of the PRJNA266117 data set (Human skin bacterial metagenome... | reverse complement strand
AGATTTCTGCCTGTCTCGTGGGCTCGGAGATGTGTATAAGAGACAGCTCCTGCACGCTGCCGGCCGTCAACGCCAGAGTGGCCAATGGAAGCAGCAAGACCATCACGGCAACGAAACTCAGCATGCCCGTGCCCGCCAACAGCGGGTTGACCAGCGGCCCCGTCACGCGGCCCTCCAGATACCGGCTCTCCACCGTGGCCCGCACCGCCGTCGGCAGCCGTTCGAATCGGTCGACCCCGAGAACCAGGCCACCTGTCGGCGCCAGCCAGGTCATGCCGAGATCACCGCGTCCCAGTGCATGTGCGGCCGCCACGGCTTTCGTGGCTTCTTCGGCCGTGGCAGGCAGCGTGGCCGGTGCCTTCGACAGCGCCTGAGCGTAGAGCGTGCTCCAGGCCAACTGCTGCGCGGCGGCCTCGGCCCGGTAGGCACGTGCATCCCATCCCGACCAGACGGCACTGGCCAGCAGCACCCAAGCCAATGCAAGGACGATCCGGCGGTTGACGGCATGCGCGATGAATCGAGACCACTCCGCTCGAACGACAGGCAACGCCTTCATGGCTCGACCCTCCGGGCCGTACGGGCCAGCAAGGCCACGGCCAGCACCAGCCAGCCCAGCATCGTCAACACATCGAGCAGGGCCTGTTCCAGAGCGAAGCCCAACGCAGGCGAGCGGTACTCAAAGGGCTTGACGGACATCCACACCGACTCGCCACCATACCTGTCCTCGGCCGACACCACGCCACGGCGAGCCTGCAGATCCCATTGATCGATCTGCTCGGTGAAGGCCTGGCGATAGATTTCGGCCTGTTCCTCGAAGTGCCGTTGATGTGCAAGATCGGTCCCGGCCATGGCGCTCGACACGCCCCTCAACGGAATGACCGGGCTGAACAGGCCGGCAATCCGCAGAATGTTCTGCTGGGCCGCATAACGATCCCACAACCGATCGAAATGCAGGGCATAGACTTGCGCTGCATACGCATCGCGATACAGACGCCGCGCCGCATTCGCGCCGAAAGGCAGGTCGTTCAGGCTCGACACCTTGTAATCCGCCAGCATGCGCGCATCGAAAGCAGCCATCCGGCTGGCTGCATCGCCATCGCCGGGCAATCCGGTCCGGATGTCGTCGGCGATCTGCCTGGAAAAAGAAATTCCGGTGGGCACCGGCAGCACCGCTTCGGCACCCGCAGCCCCAAGCCGCGGCACAACCCACAGGGCACCGATCCAGATCGAAAGCAGCAACAGCAAGGCGCCGCGGCTGGTGCGCAGGCGCGCAGAAACCGCCACCGTCAACGCAGCGAAAACCGCGTAATACACCGTCAGGCTCAGCACCACGAACACCAGCCGCAGCGCCTCGTCAGCAGACAGCAGCACCATCGACCCCAGCGCCAGCAGCGCCACGGGCAAAAGCGCAAGGCCCGTGGCCAGCAGAACGGCCAGCCACTTGCCGACGAGCAAATCCCGTCCCTGCAGCCCCGCGGCGTGCAGCATGCGCAACGTCCCCGTTTCGCGCTCGTGGCTGACGCTGTTGTGCCCCATCGCAATGATGAGCAGAGGCACCAGTGCAACCAGCACAAAGATCGGCGTCAGCTCGCCCAGAAACGACGTCGACGGTGCGTCGGCGTCGCGGCTGTGGCGGGTCGGGTTGCGTTTGTGCGGCTCCAGCCAAAGAGACTGCCCCACCTGCTCGCCGATGCCCGGATCGAGCGCCGCCAACATCAGCGACGGCTTGAACACGTAGATCCCGAAATGCGCTGCCCGGTGGGGGTTCTTGTCGCCCTGCTGCTCCCACTGCGCGCGGGCCGTGGCATCGATGGCATCGCGCTGCGTCTGGCTCCGTATGTTGGAAACAACCGATGCCGCCAGCGCGCCGGCCAGCACGCACAGCATGGCCATCGCCAGCACCAGCAGACGCCCGTCGCGCAGAAAGCCTCGCAGCTCCTTGCGAATCACCGCGGCGATCATGCAGCAGGCCCCGGCATCTCGGTAAAACGGTCTTCGGCCAGGCCGCGCGCATGAGCCAGATAGATCGACTCCAATGCGTCGTGCCCCACCGTGTGCGCTGCAAAAGAGGCCACCAGCCGCCCTTCTCTCATGATGCCGATGTGATCGGCCACCTGCTTGGCATTGAACAGATCGTGCGTGGCCATGAGCACCGCCATGCCGGCGTCTCTGGCATCGCGGACGCGCTCCGCAAAGTCGTTGGCCGCCGCCGGATCGAGACCGGACGTCGGCTCGTCGAGCAGCATCGCCTGCGCCTGCTTGGCATAGGCGATCGCCAGGCCGACCTTCTGCCGCATGCCCTTGGAATACAGCACCGCACGGCGCTCATGCGCATCGGCTTGCAGACCGGCCTTGATCAGCAGTTCCCGCGACGCGTCGCGGGCCAGCGACAGACCCGCCAGCGTGCAGAAATACCGGAGATTCTCCAGCCCCGTCAGATAGGGATAAAGCGCGACGTTTTCAGGCAGATAGGCCACCCGGGCACGGGCGCCCTGCGGATCGCGCTTCACATCGATGCCGCCAACCGACACAGAGCCCTGTGCCGCTTGCACAAAACCCAGAAACGCATTGATGGTCGTCGTCTTGCCGGCCCCGTTGCCACCCAGAAGCGCATAGACGGTGCCTGCCGGCACGCTCAGATCCAGCGCATCGATGACACGCCGGCTGCCGCGATGGACGACGAGCCGGTCCGCACACAGAACAGGATTCATCGTCATGCTCAGAAGAAGTAGCGGACCGTGCCGCCGAACGTCGTGCGCGGCACGGTCGACACCAGCAGCCCCGAGCTCGTTCCATAGGCGATCTCGCTGCCGTAGCGGTGCGGCTGGAAGGTTGCATACAGCGAGAACTGCGTCTTGCGCCAGTCGTACGTGGCGCGCACGTCGTATCGTGTGTAGACCGGCATCTTCCGCTCTTGCGTCTGCGGTGTGCCCACGTAGTAGGGAATGTCGTTGATCAGGTAGGCATCGGCATTCAGCGTCAGCACGCCTTCGCCCAGAGCCATGCGATGCTGCGCACCCGCCTTCAACTGGTTCTTGGGCACCGAGAGCTTTGCGCCCGCCGTCGCGGCAGGGTTGTCGACCTTGGCCTCCATGATGCGCCCGTAGCTGGCATACACGCTGGTGGCCGAGTCGAACCGATACCGGGTCTCGATCTCGAACCCCTGCCGCGTCGTCTCGCCGACCGACTTGTACGAGCCGTCGGGCTGCAGCACGATTTCATCGGCATTGAGCGTGCGGTAGACCGCGCCCGAGGTCGTCCATCCTTTGAGCAGCTCGGCCGTGTAGCCCAGGTCGTACGAACGCACCTTGGTCGGAGACACCTGGCTGATCACCCCGCCCGAGCTGCCCAGGGGCCCCGTCGAGCCGCTGCCGCTGATCTGCTCGGCCGCCGGAGACCGGAACCCCTGCGCCACATTCGCGAACAGATCGAGCTTCGGATTCACCGACCACACCGCACCGATCTTCGGCGTCGTCACGCCGTCGCGGTAATGCGCCGATGCGGCGGGCAGCTTGCGGTTCTCGATGTCGTACTCGAACCGGTCGTAGCGCACGCCGCCCACGAGCTTGAGCGGGGCGGCAAGCCGGTACTGCGCCTGGGCGAACACGCCGTACGTCAGCAGATCGAGATCCTGGTCGTTGACATAGTTGGCCGTGGGCACGCCGTTCAGGTAGATCCGGCGGGACGCATCGCCCTTGTCGCGGCGCAGATCGGCGCCCAGCGTCAGCGATGCCTGCTCGCCGAACCTGAGGTTGCGCGCCACGCGCCCGCCCAGGATGTCGCGGTCGTCGTAGCCGACCGTATGCTGCGTCGCACTCGTGGCGATGCCGCGCGTACGCTCGAGCGTCTCGACATAGCCGGTGACAGACCAGCCCTCGCCGCCCCGCGCCGGCGAGCGGTTGAATACCAGCGAGTTGCGCCGGGCATCGCCGAAACCCGGATTGTTGAACTGCGTCGAGCGCGGATCGAGGCCGTTTTCCATCGCGGGCAGCGAGAGATAACCTGCAGCCTTGTAATCGGCGTCGTAGTGAGACAGCCGCACGCTGTACAAGGCATCGCCGCGCTCGGCGGACAACTTCCAGAACACGTTGTTGCGGTCTGTCTTCGATGCCTCGCGGTAGCCCTTGTTGCGGTAGATATCGCCGATCAGCAGCGACTCGAAACCCTCGAACTGATTGGACAGCACCAGCGATGTGCGGCGCAGGCCGTAACGCTCGGCAGAGAGCGACAGGCTCGAAGGCGTCGACGCGCCACCGCGCTTGGTGACGATGTCGACCGCACCTGCCCGGTTCTGATCGCCGAACAGCGCCGAGATCGGCCCCTTCACCACATCGATCTCGCCGATCATGTCGCCCGTCAGCCATTCCAGGAATACCGGGCCGTGGCCTGCCCCGCCCTGGCTCGATGGAATGTTCTGCGGCACGCCGTCGACATGCACCGCCGTATCGGCCCCGTGCGTGCCCTGCGTGGCAAAACCCCGCATGCGAAAGCCGTTGCCCGTTTCGCCTTGATCGATGTTGTTGGCCAGCACACCCGGCACACGGCGGAACACGTTCGAGATGTCCCGCCCCACATTCGTGCCCTCCACCTCTTCGGACGTGATGACCGTGACGGCAGAAGGCAGCGCAGTCGCCTCGTTGCCGATGCGAAGACGGGCGCCCACGGCAGGCGCTCCACTCGCCGGGCCGGCTTCGCTCTTGACCGTGACCGATGGAAGCGTGACATCGGCCGGCTCGGCGGCCTGAGAACCCAGCGCAGCCAGGGAGAGAGCCATCAAGGTCAGACGCGCCGGGATGGCACTTTTGCGAATGGGAGACTGCAGCATTCTTGCTTGTTTTCGATATTGATAACTCTTTATCATACAAGCAAGAAGATCGCCCGCCGTGGACTGCGTCAGGTTTTAGTCAGGTTTTAGCGACAGATCGATGTGAAAACAGCCGTGTACCGGCCAGCCCTTCAAAACCAGGCTGCGGCGATGTAGAAAAGCAAACACCCGCTTCCGGTCACACACAGCGCCACCATCCCCCATGCAAGGGCGTTGGCAAGCGATCCGAATGGGCATGCAGATGTCGCCCAGGTCAGCGATGTCCTTTCACACTGAAGCCCCGGCCTCTCGGCCTGATCGAACCCGGCTCGATACGAGAAGCAGTGCAGCCACATGCACCGGCGACATCGCCTTGGCACTCGTCCGACTGACCGTCGGCAGCGTCGAAGGCAAGAGCTCGCCGGCATCGCCGTGAGCGTCATGGCAGAAATCCTGGCCGTGAAAAATGCGGTGGCCTTGCCGCGCGAAAGCGACGTGGCCAATGCCAAGACGGCCCAGAAGCTGCAGCAGACGATGGCTTGATGCAGCGGTGCGGCCCAGTGCGCACGGCAGCGAGCCATGGCTCCCGGCCTCGGCGTTAATCACTCCGCCTGCTATTCACTTTCCCCAACTTTCGTTTATGGTGTGGACAACTCACCGCACAGCGTGGGACTTGTCCACAGACAGCCGCATAGGTGGCATCGAAACATGGAGGAGATCGAAGCATGAGCGCCATCCCCGGTCACGTCGACGCCCGTGTTGCAGTCCTGGTCGATTGCGACAACGTTCCGCCCGATATCCTGGAACACGCCCTGTTGATGGCGGCCCAGTTTGGACGCGTGGTGCTGCGTCGCGGCTATGGCAACCAGACCACCCTGGCCAACAAATGGCAAGAGGCACTGATCCGGCTGGCTTTCACGCCCTGCCTGCAGTACCAATACGCGGCGGGCAAAAACACCGCCGACATCGCCCTGGCGCTCGATGCCCTCGAAGCCATGTTCGACGGACGCGCCGAGACTTTCTGCGTCGTCACCAGCGACTCCGACTTCGCCTACCTGTGCCGCAAATTGCGCGAGCGCGGCGCCCATGTGTGCATCGTGGGCGAGCCCAAAACACCCGATGCACTGCGCAATGCAAGCGATCAGTTCATCGAGTGGGAGCGGCCTGCCCCCATACCCGTACCCACGCCGGCGGCTCCAACATCACCGGCCAACGGAACCACATCGAAGGCGACCAGCGGCAAGACCGAGTCAGCAACCAAAGCCGATGAGCAGCCCAAGCCAGAGCCCACAAAGCCACTACCCAAACGCCGTCCGCGCTTTATCGTCGAAGCCGTCGCGCTGCTGGCCAGTGGAAGTTCGGAAGGCAAGATCTCGCTGGGTTCACTCGGCCAGTACCTTAAGCGCACCGATCCAGCTTTTTCGCCGCAACTCTATGGGCATTCGGGCCTTCTCGACATGCTCAAGACCTACGATCTATTGGCGCTGCAGCAAGAAATTGGAGGGCACTGGTCCGCCAGCGTGAGGCCGCATACAGAAGCGCCGGACTCATCAACTGAAGTTACCTAGTCACTCTGCGACCACCGCCAATCGAAGATCTGATGGCCCCCTCATCTATGGCCACATTGTTTATCTTCTCATAGGTGATTGGATTCTTTTTCACGCTGGCAGGCAGCATATCGCTGCGACGAGGCGAGGGTCATCGGGCCCTCTTTTGGGGAGTCGATTTATGCGGTACTGGTCTGTATTGCATGAACTTCGTAACTGCACACCTCATACCCATTTACATCGACAGTTGATGATTCCAGGGGCGTTTGGCTAGACCTCTTCCTCGGCTAACGACACAGCCTTGACCGCCTGTTGCAACATCTCCCTGAGCTCCGCCACCGTCAGCGTCTTCGACTTCTCTCGATGGATGACCGCATGGCAGTTAGGGCAGACCGGGACCAGATCGGTCTCTGGATTGATGGAACGAGGCTCTTCGTAAGTCGACACCGGCTGCACATGATGGACATGGATCAAGCCAGCCGCATATGGCCCGTAACGCCGCCCCATGTCGACATCACAAGCCGCACACCGATGCCCGTGTATCGCCAACGCCTGACGTCGGTAACGAGGGTCTCGCTCATACCGCGTGACAAAACGCGAAGTCGCACTGCCTTCTTGCATTGACTCCAACTCATCCATATCGAGACGGGTCGATGCAGACGTTGATGCAGTCGGCTTCTCAACCGGCAGGCTCGCGTTCGCCAAGATGGCCGCATACACACTGGCGTCAATCTGACGCACGCCGTCGCGCCAATAGTTTTTGAGCTTGTTTGCTGGAATCTGCTCCAGGTACTGCCCTGCCGCAGACTTGGCAATCACGGCCTGACTGAACCGCTGATAGTTCTCGATCGTTGCAAACAGATCCCCCTTCGCGCTGTCCTTGTCGGCATGCACAGAGCCAATGCTGCCGATGCCGAAGTAATGAGGCGCGGCCGCCAGACGAGAGCTTGTGTACTGAGCATCGAGCAATCTTCCCTTGTAGTAGACGACCTGGGTGCCCGGCATCAACAGATGCCGATACCGCTTAGGGAAGTGGTACAGCACCCCCGTGTCGTCCTTCCACTGCGATTGGTCGTTCTCTGCAATCACTGCGAACAAAGCTCATCCCCATAGTTTCCAAAACTGGGATATTAGCAAACTCTAGGGGCATTTGGCTATTGCTTTAAGCGTAAAAGGCGAACTCAAACATAAAAACCAAAAGAGATGCAGAAATTTCATCCATAAACATCTTATTCAATGCTCAACAACATCATAATCATGATAACAAATAATAATTATCAAGATAAATCATTAGAACGAAAATTGCCATCCAGAATCAGATTAAGGAATCAGCGACGGCGGAATTCTAGGCAGCCCTGGCCTCTGAGCGTAAGCAGCGTAACGTTGTTGCACTCGGGTAATAAATGGCGGCAGCAGTCTACCGACACGGTAATCTTTACACTCACTCCATTTAGCAATATGTAGATTTTTAAAATTGAATACTATTGTCTCGCCATTATACATTCCAAAAACGGCTGCTTGCTGATGAGTTTCGTGGAACGTCCCCCGCTCTCTATCAATCCCTTGCATCTGTTTAGCAGACGCCTTAGTCCCTTTCAAACAGTAAAGATCAACATCATCATCACCACCGCGAACTATACAATCACATTCCGGTCGAACATTTAACCAATATGCGCCCCTACGCTTAAAGACATCTCCAGGGGCTATAGAGGTGGCAGGCAGCCCATCTTGACGAATGAACCTCTCACCTTCCAATACCGCCATCAAAGCCCCTTTATAACTAGCTTTATCATGAGCCTCCTGGGATTCCAAAACATCTACAGCATCTTTTAAATTCACATTTAATGGCGCCATACGAGAAGACACTAGACGCTCAATCACTCTACCCAACTCAACGGCAGGCGGAATATCATCTGCTTCAAATGTTTGCCACAGCAGAGTAGGCCAATGCACGCTCTTGCTGTAAAAATCAGAAAACACCGCATTCTTTGCACGTTGATACTCTTGCTCCCATGTGCGCAACACTAATGCCGACGGGTTCTCCCTTGCCCAATCATTCAGAACACTGTAGACCCCTTTATCCAAAACATCTTTTTTATTTTTAATAAATATATGCGACGGCTGATCTACAACAAATAGGTCATCATGCTCAGCCAAAGCCGAGCGCACCTCACCGAGCTCTTCCGCAGTAAATATAAAAACCGGCGCATGCCTGTGTTTAGCCAGCCGCTTAAGAAAATTAACTTTCTGGAGAGTTTGCTCACGCTTTAGCATCGGAGGAACAACAACCCCAGGAATAGACTCATGCAGCTGCCAGTCCATAATAAAAAAAGCTGCGCCGTAAAAATTTTCAAGATCCGTGTCAGGCGAAGGTAGAGAATCAAATTCAATAGTATGCCCCCCATCTCGTTTTATTTCAGTAATTATATTTACAATCGTAGAATTTACATCCTTAACTTCATCATCTATTACAACCGCAATACCTTTAAACAATTGCTGAACACTCATATTACCCCCCCTTGACAAAAGTAACTACTAGATTTGCACCTCTCAATATTTTCTGCTTCTTGTCAGCGACATCTATAGCATATTCATGCCGCTCCAACAGCTGCCGTGCGATATAGAGCCCCAAACCTCTACCCTCCTCACCTTTGCCTGAAAAGAAGGGTTCAAATATATATGCCAAATCCTCATCCCTAAAGCCAGGCCCGCTATCAGCAAATATCAACGTGCAGTCATCACCATTCAACTGAATCTCAATCCTCCGATCACCCTTAACACCTTCAAGCCAATACACAGCATTATCAAAAAGATTCAGAAAGAGCTGAAGAAGTACTGCCTCAGTAGTTTTTGCAACCAAGGGTATGCCTATAACCTCAATATTTAGACTTATTCTCGACCTATCTAGCGTCTGCTGAAATAATCGTTGCACCTTTTGCAACTGCTCACCCACCCGAATATCTTTACGTCTTTGCTTGGTCGATTTAAATAGAAGCTGCAAATCTTTCATTTGAGACTCTATAAAGGACAAGGTCCCTCTTAGAGTAGATAAATCTCGATGAAGAATTTCCTTATCGACCACCCCTTGTCGTTGCGTTTGCAATATCAAGGAGTCCAGCATATTGAGCGACCTGTGCATAGCGGACATCAGATCGTGCGAGGCGGTCTCAACGGAAAGACCTACACCAGCAAGATGCTCGGTATTTTCAGCACGCTGCACCAGATAACGCCGCTCCGCCTTGTACAGACGACTTGCTTCATCGATATGCTGCTTTACCTCAGGGGCGGCATCAGCAGCGGTTAAAGCGGCTTTCTCGAATGCCTCTTGCACTTTAGCCTTTTTATAAATTTCTACTTCTTTAACAGTCTTTATTTGCTCCCGATGATGAGCGTAGGGCTTCTTTCTTACCCATGCAAGTACAAGCTGCAATAGCGTTCTAAAGTCATCAGTGGGATAGCCAGTATCAATTAACCCCTCTCGACTAGTCTTATCTTTAAGTTCAGGATTCCCCGCCTGCGTTATATTCACATAACCAACCACCTGATCATTGCTTAAAAACTCACTTGCGCGAATAGTTCCTCTATATACATCAATTTGCAGCCAATCATCCTCAGGGTCACCATATGGATACACCCTAATACCATCTCTATACAGATAAATCCTATGCTCTTTTATTAATTTCTTTTCCTCAGAATCTAACAGATAAGGCCCTTGCGCTTCATTGCTAAAATCAAAAACAAAAAAACAAAACTCAAATGATCCACACTGAGTTCTTCGGTTATCCAACACTTCGCCCGCCTTACCAAAATATCGGCGAAACATTGACAAACCAGTCATATCAGGATCCGTGAGGGGGATAACCGTAGCCCGCCCATTCAGATCAAACGAAAATTGCTGCTGCTCCTCATCATATTTACCATTTTCAATCTTGAGAACCGAGTGGTTTTTAAGCAACTCATCAAGCGTTTCTTTACGGGTTGTAGAAAAAGGCTCATATTGATGATCTCTATAAATAATCAACTCAAATGGATCCGATACCCCCTCGCTCCCTACATCAAAGATCGACTGAAGACGCGCCAAATCCTCGAAGACTTTTTCAACCTTTTTTCTCGACCAAGTACTTGCCAAATGAGATATTACAATCTGAGTGCCATGTTTAGCGCGATTTATCGCCCTATTACCCAACTCTATTTGCATAGATCGGATTTTGCTCGCTGGCTTTATCTCCGAAAGACTAAGACTTAAGTCATCAAGAAATAGGGGTATATCTTGATCAATGAAGTTCTCCGTATACTTCGAAACATCCAACACCAGCAAAAGCTCATCATTAGACTTCTTACATCGAGTCGTAATCTCAATTTTTCGTCCGAGCTTCAATAGCGCAAATCGTCCAATTCCTTTTTCCCCTTGCACCACCCGTTCCTTATCCGTCCGTGGACGGCCTTGCTTGTGAATCCATTTAACAGGTGTCGCAGGGTTAACCCAGTGATTCTCTATCACATCTCTAGACATACCCAAACCATCATCTTCTATAATAATTTGAGAATCCGCAACCGGTTGAAAATCAGCATCGAACCCTTTGAAAGTTACTTTCACCCAAGATGCGTCAGCATCGTATGAGTTTTTTATCAACTCAACCAAAGCAATACGCTCATTCTTTATAAGTTGATCGCCAAGCATTGTTAACAAGCGGGCGTATGGTCGAAATTTCAGTGGCTTAGATGTCATTTGTGCGCAATCAAAATATATTCTTCAGAATAAACACTTCTCTGGGTTTCAGATCGCGAAAAGCGACCCCCCACATCGCGAAATGGTGTATTAATCTTATTTTTAACCCGTCTCTTTGTAACCTTCACTCGAGAAAATCCCGCACAAATTAAGGCCTCAGCGAGATGCGATGCATTATCAATGTGCACATTGCAGTACTCTGTATTACCAATCACAAACACACCAATTCCTTTTTCCGATAAAAATCCAAAGCAACGACCCGCCACCTTTTGCATGTCGAGATAGTATTTAGCCACTGCTCGCGCAGCAGCTTTATTTTTGCCGTACAAACTAAATACAACCTGAAGTCCGACATCATTGAGCGCGGTAAAATCTTTGCGGAAATTTATCTCGCCTTTTGAACTTCCTATTGACCCTTTTCGCAGATCTCTAAAATCACTCGAGAACCCCAACCACAAAGATGACAGTTGATGCAAATCTGCATATTCATAAGACGTCACATAGGGCGGACTAGTAACAATAAGATCAAGCGTTCCCGATGGGGCTTGCACGTTCATTAAATTTGCGTGATGCACTTCTATTCTCGATTGACATTCGTTTTTCTCCGAAGACCATGCCCGCGCTATCAATTCACATTGTTTAATAAAAGCAATCAAAACAACACGAGGCTTCTTGTTTCTATCAAGAGCCGGCTTTGACGACCGAGACTTCCACTGCGATGTGGATTTCAAGATGGCGGAAAAAGCACAATAAAATACGCCTCTATAATCGGAAGCGACCGGAACCACTTCATTTATTGCGTTCAGCAACTTGGCGACATCGCAAAATTGTTGAGATTGAAACCAATATTTAAGGCGTTCTGTGGCCTCGACTGAAAGTCGAGCCTCTGTTGACGCTGAGGGAAAAGCGCTCACTATTCTTTTAGCGTACTCATTAATGGTATCCGGGCAGTAACTCCCACTCTTGGTTCTTGCGATTAATACTGCGACCGGATTGATATCGCACCCCCAAAAATCGAGCCCTTTTCGTACAGCCTCATACGCTACGGTGCCACACCCTCCAAAAACATCTCCAATTTTTTTTACAGTAACTCCTTGCTCTTTCGCGTACGTAATTGCTTTGGTTACAATGAAATTAGGAAATTTAGCGGGATATCCATGAATGCGATGTCTAAGCGGCTCAGGCTCATCTGAGAAGTCCCATTCGCTACTATGCTCCGCGTTCCTGAGTCGGTCGCGAGCTGCCAGCGTTGAATCATGCACCTCCAGCATTTCCTCGGACATTGCAACCCCTTCCTGTAACAATATTTCAACACCAACATCGATCTACTGGTGACGCTTTTCAGATTTGTAACATCTATGGCCGGCCTCGTACAGTAGGGCCAATTTGCTACAGCATTCGGAGCTCTAGTGGGCAGTAGGGCATCACCGATGATGTTCAACATGCCGGTAGGGACCACGACCCCGCACAGGTGAGGTGATAATGCGATGCCGGGGTCAGCTGATCTGTGCCCACTTGCTCTCTCTAGATCTCTTTTTTTATGCAAATCCGCTCCGTTCATCCGTTTCCCGCCCGTATGGCTCCGGAGCTGGTCTTACACTCCTTGAAACTTCTGCCACCTGGCAGCACAGTGCTGGATCCGATGGCTGGCTCTGGAACGGTCCTTCGACAGGCCTTGGCCATGGGACATCACGCCATTGGTTTTGATATGGACCCTTTGGCTGTGCTGATGAGTCGTGTTTGGACAACTCCTGTTCAGGATGGCGTGATCGAGAGTGAATTCAGCTTGCTGATGAAGATTGCACGATCTATTGATTTGCGCAGGCATAAACTTCCGTGGCAACAAGATGCTGAGACCCAGAAATTTATTAGCTATTGGTTTGGTGAAACACAACGCAAGGATCTCACTCGTCTGGCTGTAGCACTGCTTCACCGGAGAGAGGCCACCCACTTAAGCGCTCAGCAGCTTGCGGCGATTAACGTTCTTAGTGTCGCGTTCAGTCGAATAATTGTTACCAAGGAACAAAGCGCGTCATTAGCACGGGATACATCGCATAGCCGGCCACATCGAGTAACGACGAACTCCGATTACGATGTCTTTGAAGGTTTCGAGCGCTCCGTTAGTCAAACGCGTAAGCGGTTAGTAGACGCACCTGCTCCTTCTCTAGCTAAGGTCGAGCGTGGTGACGCAAGAAAATTATGCCTCGTTGAGGATTCCATCGATGCAGTGGTGACCTCACCCCCATATTTGAATGCGATTGACTACTTACGAGGTCACCGAATGTCTTTGGTGTGGCTGGGCCATTCCATCCCTGAACTACGTGATATTCGGTCTTCTGCAATCGGAGCAGAACGTTCGCCGGATCAAAGCTCAAACATCGAGATTAACAGAGTCGAACACTCCATGTGCGACTTTGGTTCACTAGAAAGTCGCTTCAGAGGAATGATTCAACGATACGCGCAAGATCTGTGCAAAATGACAGCTCAAGTTGCTCGAGTGCTCAAACCAGGTGGCCATGCAACCTATGTAGTAGGCAATTCCTGCTTAAGGGGAGTCTTCATCCGGAATTCAGATGGCGTCATTAAAGCGGCGGAATTAGCAGGAATGAAGCTCATCGCTCTTAATGAGCGAGAACTCCCGTCAAGTAGCCGGTACTTACCCGTCACAATCGTAGGCTCACTATCTAAACGCATGCGAACAGAATCAGTAATAACCTTTCAACGCCAGTAAACAAGACAAGCACACCCATTATCTGTGGACCTATCAATGCCTTACGCAGACAGCAGCCTCAAGTGGCTACTACACCTTCGATCAGAGTAATTCATACTCGAAATCGATATCCCGCTTAATACTCCTCCCTATTTCAGCCAACACCTACATCAGAGGATATCTATTCAATCAGTTACAACGCTTTTTACGTGGACATTTCGATCGCAGCAAAAGCCTAAAGATTACCGAATGCTCAATTAAGAACCCCAGATCAGGGAGCCTCGTCTTGTAGTTAAATAGTGCTATACCCCAAAGACTGAAAATCCAACATAGCATACGGGCTGCCCTCCAAAGAAAGCGCGAATACATTTTCCGCCCGCAGAAAATTCATTTCATCCGTCATCTTAATTTTGCAGTTACTGTCGAGTGGCGCGCTTACCCCTAATACCTCCAACCATCGCATCGCACACTTAGTAATGCATATTAGCGAGCTTAGGCGCCTCAATTGACCATCTCCATCACTAATTAGCAAATTGAGGCAGTATCACGTCAATGGTGTAGTGCCAAGTGCCGTCGCATTCATCAGCGACAGCAACGCTCGCTCATCTTCATGAGCCTCCGAAGCTGCTGCATGTCGACAACACAGGTCTTAAACTCAAGCACATATCCACACTGGAGACAGCATGAATCAAATCTCAACCCCCAACGCCCCCGCCGCCATCGGCCCCTACTCGCAAGCCATCGCTCACGGCGACTTCCTTTTTGTATCGGGGCAGATTCCGTTGAACCCGGTGAGTGGCGAGATCGAAGGCAGCACGGCTGCTGAGCAGATTGCGGTCTGTATTTCCAACATTCAGGCCATCGCCGAAGCAGCGGGGACGACGCTTCAGAAGACGGTCAAGACGACCTTGCTGTTGACGGATCTGGGCGACTTCGCGGCCGTGAACGAGGTGTACTCGAAGTTCTTCACCGCGCCCTTCCCTGCCCGGGCCTGCTATCAGGTGGTGGCACTGCCCAAAGGCTGTCTCTTATACACATCTCCGAGCCCACGAGACAGGCAGAAATC
>ERZ1031720.51-NODE-51-length-15131-cov-10.903290_pt1 | contig 15131 bp, 10 predicted proteins | sample MGYA00518750_ERZ1031720 | MGnify/ENA primary metagenome ERZ1031720 (study PRJEB33718, sample SAMN03160008) | human skin metagenome | collected 2014-04-10 | study: EMG produced TPA metagenomics assembly of the PRJNA266117 data set (Human skin bacterial metagenome... | reverse complement strand
CCATCCGCGAAGGCGGCAAGACCGTCGGCGCCGGTGTGGTTGCCAAGATCGTTGCCTAAGCGATCTGACTGTTAGAATCTAGGGGTATAGCTCAATTGGCAGAGCGTCGGTCTCCAAAACCGAAGGTTGATGGTTCGATTCCTTCTGCCCCTGCCACCATCATCTAGATGGTCATATAGCCCGCTAATGATTTAGCGGGCTTATGCGTCTTAGCCAGGCGCATTTATTTGCTGGAAATTTGCCAAAAATGGCCACTACACAGGTTGAGACCGTCACGTCAACGGCTGACAAACTCAAGCTGACTGCTGCAGTCGGTTTGGTTGTCCTGGCCGTTGTTGCCTATTATTTGCTGTCCGGCCATGGCGCGCTGGTCCGCTGGGCTGCGCTGCTGGTCGGCCTGGTTGCGGCCGTCGCTGTGTTTCTGAGTGCCGAGCATGGTCGTCAGCTGATTGCTTTTGGCCAAGATTCTGTCCGAGAAGTCAAAAAAGTCGTGTGGCCCACTCGCCAGGAAACGACGCAGATGACGTTGTACGTCTTTGCGTTCGTCGTGGTGATGTCGCTGTTTTTGTGGTTGACCGATAAAACGCTGGAATGGGTGCTGTATGGCCTGATTCTGGGCTGGAGATAAGTATGACTGAGAGTTCTTCGGTGGAGTCTGTGGATCAAGCCAACCAGGGTGCCGTGCCGCACCCTGATATGCGTTGGTATGTGGTCCACGCCTACTCCGGTATGGAGAAGGCTGTTGAGCGCAACATCACCGAGCGCGTGAACCGCGCCGGCATGCAGGACAAGTTCGGTCGCATCATGGTGCCGACCGAAGAAGTGGTCGAGATCAAGAACGGCCAGCGCCGTACGACCGAACGCCGTTTCTTCCCCGGCTACGTGCTGGTCGAGATGGTGATGGACGACGACACCTGGCATCTGGTCAAGCACACCAGCAAGGTGACCGGTTTTGTGGGGGGCGCGCGCAACCGTCCTTCGCCCATTTCCGAAGAGGAAGTGCAGAAGATCGTCAGCCAGATGCAGGAAGGCACCGACAAGCCCCGCCACAAGGTGGAGTTCGAGGTCGGCGAGCTGGTTCGCGTCAAGGAAGGCCCGTTCGCGGACTTCAACGGCTCGGTCGAGGAAGTCAATTACGAGAAGAGCAAGCTGCGTGTGTCGGTGACCATCTTCGGTCGCGCCACGCCGGTCGAGCTTGAGTTTGCTCAGGTCGAAAAAACCTGAGCCTGATTCGGTAGTTTGTGGGGTCTTGCCATTTTCGGCTCGGGCAAGACCATCAAGACCAGAGCCCCAACCCCGGGGAGTCGCAGCGTTCGCTGCGGCGTTCGTACCCGCAAGGAGTAAACCATGGCGAAAAAAATCGTCGGTTTTGTGAAGCTGCAAGTGCCAGCTGGCAAGGCCAATCCGTCGCCGCCTATCGGCCCTGCACTGGGTCAGCGCGGTCTGAACATCATGGAGTTCTGCAAGGCGTTCAACGCGCAGACTCAAGGTATCGAGCCGGGTCTGCCCCTGCCGGTGGTCATCACCGCCTTTGCGGACAAGAGCTTCACCTTCATCATCAAGTCGCCCCCGGCGACCACGCTGATCAAGAAGGCGATCAAGCTCGACAAGGGTTCGGCCAAGCCGCACACCGACAAGGTGGGCAAGATCACTCGTGCACAGCTCGAAGAGATCGCAAAGGCCAAGATGAAAGATATGAACGCTGCTGACATCGACGGCGCAGTTCGGACCATCGCTGGTTCGGCTCGCTCGATGGGCGTGACGGTGGAGGGCGTGTAATGGCCAAGCTGACCAAGAAACAAAAAGCCCTCGCGGGCAAGGTCGAGTCGACCAAGCTGTATTCCCTGACGGACGCTCTGGCGCTGGTCAAGGAAGCCGCTACGGCCAAGTTCGATGAATCCATCGACGTGGCCGTGCAACTCGGCGTGGACGCCAAGAAGTCGGATCAAGTCGTGCGCGGCGCCGTCGTGTTGCCCAACGGCACCGGCAAGGTCAAGCGCGTGGCCGTGTTCGCCCAAGGCGCCAAGGCTGACGAAGCCCGTGCCGCAGGCGCAGACATCGTCGGTTTCGAAGACCTGGCTGCTCAAGTCAAGGCCGGCGACATGCCTTTCGATGTGGTCATCGCTGCACCGGACGCCATGCGCGTCGTCGGTACGCTGGGCCAGATCCTGGGCCCCCGCGGCCTGATGCCCAACCCCAAGGTTGGCACCGTGACCCCTGACGTCGCAACCGCCGTCAAGAACGCCAAGGCTGGCCAGGTCCAGTTCCGCGTCGACAAGGCCGGTATCGTGCACGGCACCATCGGCCGTCGTTCGTTCGACGCCGACAAGCTCCAGGGCAACCTGGCTGCGCTGATCGATGCGCTGAACAAGGCCAAGCCGGCTTCCAGCAAGGGTGTCTACCTGCGCAAGGTTGCCGTGTCCTCGACCATGGGTGTGGGCGTGCGCGTCGACACGTCCTCCATCGCGGTGTGAACGTAGAAATTCGGTCGGTCGCAGGTGCCTTCGGGCCGTGCGGCAGACCGAGCTGGTGGGTCACCGGGCGCAAGTCCGGTGAGCCATCCAAGACCGTTGGTGCGACGCCGGTTTCGACCGGTGCCGCTTAAAAGACAAGCCAACGCAGATGGCGATCCCACTGCAGATGGAAAACGAGATTTTCTTGAAACAGTTGGTCGCTGCATTGAGGTGCGCATGAAGGGATCCCGATCCCGGATTGCGCTTTTTAAGGAGTAGACCTTGAGTCTGAATCGCAGTGAGAAAGAAGCGGTCATTGCAGAAGTGACCAGCCTCGCCGCTCAAGCTCAAACGCTCGTGATTGCGGAATACCGTGGCATCACGGTCGCCAGCATGACGAAGCTTCGTGTCGATGCCCGCAGCAAGGGTGTGACCTTGAGTGTTCTGAAGAACACCCTGGCACGCCGTGCTCTGGCCGGCAGCAGCTTCGAAGTGGTGGCAGACCAGCTGACCGGTCCGCTGATCTATGGCTTCTCTGAAGACGCCGTCGCCGCAGCCAAGGTTGTGGCCGACTTCGCAAAGACCAACGACAAGCTGGTCATTCGCGGTGGTGTGTTCGGTGGCAAGAGCCTGGACGTCGACGGCGTTAAGCAACTGGCCAACATCCCTTCCAAGGAAGTGCTGCTGGCCCAGCTGCTGGGCTTGATGCAATCCCCGATCTCGCGTACGGCACGTGTGCTGGCCGCGCTGGCGGAACAACGTGGCGAAGGCGCTGCCGCCCCCGAGGCAGAAACAGAAGCCGCAGCCGCAGCTTAAAACCAATTTTTTCGATTTAGGAAAATCCAAATGGCATTCGATAAAGACGCATTCCTGACCGCGCTCGACAGCATGACGGTCCTCGAACTCAACGACCTGGTCAAGGCCATCGAAGAGAAGTTTGGCGTGAGCGCAGCTGCAATGGCCGCTCCCGCTGCTGGCGGCGCTGCCGCTGCTGTCGTGGAAGAAAAGACGGAATTCAACGTCGTTCTGACCGAAGCCGGCGCCAACAAGGTGTCCGTCATCAAGGCCGTGCGCGAAATCACCGGCCTGGGCCTCAAGGAAGCCAAGGACCTGGTCGACGGCGCTCCGAAGAACGTCAAGGAAGGCATTGCCAAGGCCGACGCCGAAGCCGCCCTCAAGAAGCTGGTCGACGCCGGCGCCAAGGCCGAGCTCAAGTAAGCAAGGCCCTCGTTTTGCGAGCTGCAAGGGTGAAAATCCCTTGCGCCGCAAGGCAAACCAAGGCAGGTGGCGACACCTGCCTTTGGTGCTTGTGAGACGGCACTGCAAAAGGGACTGGCCGACCAGTCTTTTTTGCAGTGTTCTCTGATGTGACTGCAGAGAATGCCTTGGTTCGGGCGATGTGCAATGCATCGCCGTCCGCCATTGGTTGGTAGTGGCCAACCACCAAGTCTGCCCACGTATACGCAGGGTTTGCGTGAGGCGCGACAGTCGCCAGAGCCTCAACCGGAGATCTCATGGCCTATTCCTTTACCGAACGCAAGCGCATCCGCAAAAGTTTCGGCAGCCGCGAAAGCGTGCTTGAAATCCCTTATCTGCTGCAGATGCAACGCGATGCCTACACGGCATTCCTGCAAGCAGGTGTCGCCCCCAAGAAACGCACCCACGAAGGGCTGCAGGCCGCTTTCGAATCGGCATTCCCCATTGTCTCGCACAACGGTTTTGTGGAGATGAAGTTTGTCGAGTACAACCTCGCCAAACCCGCGTTCGACGTCCGCGAGTGCCAGACCCGTGGCCTGACGTTTGCCTCGGCCGTCCGGGCCAAGGTTCAGCTGATCATCTACGATCGTGAGTCCTCGACCTCGCAGTCCAAGGTCGTCAAGGAAGTCAAGGAGCAGGAAGTCTACATGGGCGAAGTACCGCTCATGACGGACAAGGGTTCCTTCATCATCAACGGCACCGAGCGGGTGATCGTTTCCCAGCTGCACCGTTCGCCCGGCGTGTTCTTCGAACACGACAAGGGCAAGACCCACTCGTCGGGCAAGCTGCTGTTCTCGGCTCGCATCATCCCCTACCGCGGCTCGTGGCTGGACTTCGAATTCGATCCGAAGGACGTGCTGTACTTCCGTGTCGACCGCCGTCGCAAGATGCCGGTCACCATCCTGCTCAAGGCCATTGGCCTGAACCCGGAATCGATCCTGGCGAACTTCTTCGTCAACGACAACTTCCGCCTGCAGGACGAAGGCGCACAACTCGAGTTCGTGGCCGACCGCCTGCGTGGCGAAGTCGCGCGTTTCGACATCACCGACAAGTCCGGCAAGGTCGTCGTGGCCAAGGACAAGCGCATCACCGCACGCCACACGCGTGAGCTGGAGCAGTCGGGCACGACCCACATCAGCGTGCCCGAGGACTTCCTCATCGGCCGCGTGGTCGCCAAGAACATCGTCGACGAAGACACCGGCGAGATCATCGCCAAGGCCAACGAAGAACTGACCGAACTGCTGCTCAAGAAGCTGCGTTCGGCCGGCATCGTCGACCTTCAGGTGCTCTACACCAACGAACTCAACCAGGGCGCGTACATCTCGCAGACCCTGCGCATCGACGAAACCGTCGACGAGTTCGCTGCGCGCGTGGCCATCTACCGCATGATGCGCCCCGGCGAGCCGCCGACCGAAGAAGCCGTGCAGGCCCTGTTCCAGCGCCTGTTCTACAACGCCGACACCTACGATCTGTCGCGCGTCGGCCGCATGAAGTTCAACGCCAAGATCGGTCGCAACGAGTCGACCGGTCCCATGGTGCTGGACAACGACGACATCCTGTCCGTGGTCAAGATCCTGGTCGATCTGCGCAACGGCAACGGCGAAGTCGACGATATCGACCACTTGGGCAACCGCCGCGTGCGTTGCGTGGGCGAACTCGCCGAGAACCAGTACCGCACCGGTCTGGCGCGTATCGAGAAGGCCGTGAAGGAACGTCTGGGCCAGGCCGAGCAAGATCCGCTGATGCCGCACGACCTGATCAACTCCAAGCCGATTTCCGCGGCACTCAAGGAGTTCTTCGGTGCGTCGCAGCTGTCGCAGTTCATGGACCAGACCAACCCGCTGGCCGAAATCACCCACAAGCGCCGTGTTTCCGCACTGGGCCCGGGTGGTCTGACGCGCGAACGCGCAGGCTTCGAAGTGCGCGACGTTCACGTCACGCATTACGGCCGCGTGTGCCCTATCGAAACGCCTGAAGGTCCGAACATCGGCCTGATCAACTCGCTGGCCCTGTACGCCCGCCTCAACGAATACGGTTTCATCGAAACACCGTATCGCCGCGTGGTGGACGGCAAGGTGACCGACCAGATCGACTACCTGTCGGCCATCGAGGAAGGCAAGTACGTGATCGCCCAGGCCAACGCCACGCTGGACGGCGAAGGCCGCCTGACGGGCGACCTGGTGTCGGCCCGTGAAAAGGGCGACTCGACGCTGGTGAACGCCGAGCGCGTGCAGTACATGGACGTGTCGCCGGCGCAGATCGTGTCGGTGGCCGCTTCGCTCGTGCCCTTCCTGGAGCACGACGATGCGAACCGCGCGTTGATGGGCGCCAACATGTCGCGTCAGGCCGTGCCTGTGCTGCGTCCCGAGAAGCCGTTCGTCGGTACCGGCATCGAGCGCGTGGCCGCGGTCGACTCCGGCACGGTGGTCACGGCTCGCCGCGGCGGCGTGGTGGACTATGTCGATGCGACCCGTATCGTGATCCGTGTGCACGACACGGAAGCGGTGGCCGGCGAAGTCGGTGTGGACATCTACAACCTGATCAAGTATCAGCGTTCCAACCAGAACACCAACATCCACCAGCGTCCCATCGTCAAGAAGGGCGATCTGCTGGCCAAGGGCGACGTGATCGCCGACGGCGCATCGACCGATCTGGGTGAAATCGCCATCGGCCAGAACATGCTGATCGGCTTCATGCCCTGGAACGGCTACAACTTCGAAGATTCGATCATGATCTCCGAACGCGTGGTGGCCGACGACCGCTACACCTCGATCCACATCGAGGAACTGGTGGTCATGGCCCGCGACACCAAGCTGGGTGCCGAGGAAATCACGCGCGACATCCCCAACCTGTCCGAACAGCAACTGGGCCGTCTGGACGAGTCGGGCATCGTGTACGTGGGCGCCGAAGTGCAGCCCGGCGACACGCTGGTCGGCAAGGTCACGCCCAAGGGCGAAACCACGCTGACGCCTGAAGAAAAGCTGCTGCGCGCCATCTTCGGCGAGAAGGCCTCCGACGTGAAGGACACTTCGCTGCGCGTGGACCAGGGCAGCTCGGGCACCGTGATCGACGTGCAGGTCTTCACCCGTGAAGGCATCCAGCGCGACAAGCGTGCACAGCAGATCATCGACGACGAACTCAAGCGTTTCCGCCTGGACCTCAACGACCAGCTGCGCAGCGTGGAGCTCGACGCGTTCGACCGTATCGAAAAGCTGCTGACCGGCAAGACCGCCAACGGCGGCCCGAACAAGCTGTCCAAGGGCAGCAAGCTCGACAAGGCCTACCTGTCGTCGGTGGACAAGTACCACTGGTTCGACATCCGTCCGGCCGAAGACGAAGTGGCCAACCAGCTCGAGTCGATCAAGAACTCGCTGGAGCAGACACGCCACAGCTTCGACCTGGCTTTCGAAGAGAAGCGCAAGAAGCTCACGCAAGGCGACGAGCTGCCCGCCGGCGTGCTGAAGATGGTCAAGGTCTACCTGGCCGTCAAGCGCCGCCTGCAACCCGGCGACAAGATGGCCGGCCGCCACGGCAACAAGGGTGTGGTGTCGAAGATCGTTCCGGTCGAAGACATGCCCTACATGGCCGACGGCACGCCGTGCGACATCGTGCTGAACCCGCTGGGCGTGCCTTCGCGCATGAACGTGGGTCAGGTGCTGGAAGTCCATCTGGGCTGGGCAGCCAAGGGCATCGGCCAACGCATCGGCGATCTGCTGCAGCGTGAAGCCAAGGCCACCGAACTGCGCTCCTACCTCGACAAGGTCTACAACGTCGCCGGTCACAAGGAAGAGCTGGAGCAGCTCGACGACGATCAAGTCCGCGAAATGGCGGTCGAACTCTCCAAGGGCGTGCCGTTCGCGACCCCGGTGTTCGACGGTGCCGAGGAGCAGGACATCGCCGACATGCTGCAACTGGCTTTCCCGGAAGAAGTCGCCCAGGCGAAGGGTCTGACGGCCAGCCGTACCCAGGCCTATCTGTACGACGGCCGCACGGGCGATCGCTTCGAGCGTCCGACGACCATCGGCTACATGCACTACCTGAAGCTGCATCACTTGGTCGACGAGAAGATGCACGCCCGTTCGACCGGTCCGTACTCGCTGGTGACGCAGCAACCGCTGGGCGGCAAGGCCCAGTTCGGTGGCCAGCGTTTCGGGGAGATGGAAGTGTGGGCGCTGGAAGCGTATGGCGCTTCCTACGTGCTGCAGGAAATGCTGACCGTGAAGTCCGACGACGTGGTGGGCCGTACGAAGGTGTACGAGAACATCGTCAAGGGCGAGCATTCGATCGACGCCGGCATGCCCGAGTCGTTCAACGTGCTGGTCAAGGAAATTCGTTCGCTCGGTATCGATATCGAGCTGGAACGCTCTTAATTTGAAAGGGCAAGAGTTCTATGAAATCACTACTCGACCTGTTCAAGCAGTTTTCGCCCGATGAGCACTTCGATGCCATCAAGATCGGCCTGGCTTCTCCCGAGAAGATCCGTGCCTGGTCTTTCGGTGAGGTGAAGAAGCCGGAAACCATCAACTACCGTACGTTCAAGCCCGAACGCGACGGCCTGTTCTGCGCCAAGATCTTTGGCCCGATCAAGGACTACGAGTGCCTGTGCGGCAAGTACAAGCGCCTCAAGCATCGCGGCGTGACGTGCGAGAAGTGCGGCGTGGAAGTGACGCAGGCCAAGGTGCGCCGCGAGCGCATGGGTCACATCGACCTGGCCGCGCCCTGCGCGCACATCTGGTTCCTGAAGTCGCTGCCGTCGCGTCTGGGCCTGGTGCTCGACATGACGCTGCGCGACATCGAACGCGTGCTGTACTTCGAAGCCTACGTGGTGATCGACCCGGGCATGACCCCGCTGAAGAAGTTCAGCATCATGTCCGAGGACGACTACGACGCCAAGCGCAAGGAATACGGCGACGAGTTCGTGGCGAAGATGGGTGCCGAAGGCATCAAGGATCTGCTCGAGGACATCGACCTCGACACCGAGATCGAACGCCTGCGCAACGACATCAGTGCCGGTGGTTCCGAAGTCAAGCTCAAGAAGAACGCCAAGCGCCTGAAGGTGATCGAGGCTTTCAAGAAGTCCAAGATCAAGCCCGAGTGGATGGTGCTGGACGTGCTGCCCGTGCTGCCGCCGGACCTGCGTCCGCTGGTGCCGCTGGACGGCGGCCGCTTCGCGACCTCCGACCTGAACGACCTGTATCGCCGCGTCATCAACCGCAACAGCCGCCTGCGTCGTCTGCTCGAGCTGAAGGCGCCTGAAATCATCGCGCGCAACGAAAAGCGCATGCTGCAGGAAGCCGTCGACTCGCTGCTGGACAACGGTCGCCGTGGCAAGGCCATGACGGGCGCCAACAAGCGTGCACTGAAGTCGCTGGCCGACATGATCAAGGGCAAGAACGGCCGCTTCCGCCAGAATCTGCTGGGCAAGCGCGTCGACTACTCGGGTCGTTCGGTGATTACCGTGGGCCCGACCCTGAAGCTGCACCAGTGCGGTCTGCCGAAGCTGATGGCGCTCGAACTGTTCAAGCCCTTCATCTTCTCGCGCCTGGAAGCCATGGGCATCGCCACCACGATCAAGGCGGCCAAGAAGGAAGTCGACGCCGGTACGCCGGTGGTGTGGGACATCCTGGAAGAGGTGATCAAGGAGCATCCGGTGATGCTCAACCGCGCACCGACGCTGCACCGACTGGGCATCCAGGCTTTCGAGCCGATGCTGATCGAAGGCAAGGCCATTCAACTGCATCCGCTGGTCTGCGCGGCTTTCAACGCCGACTTCGACGGTGACCAGATGGCCGTTCACGTGCCGCTGTCCGTGGAAGCGCAGATGGAAGCCCGCACGCTGATGCTGGCCTCCAACAACGTGCTGTTCCCCGCCAACGGCGAGCCGTCCATCGTGCCTTCGCAAGACGTGGTGCTGGGTCTGTACTACACGACCCGCGACCGCATCAACGGCAAGGGCGAAGGCATGGTCTTTGCCGACATCGGCGAAGTCCAGCGTGCGCTGGATGCCGGTGTGGCCGAGCTGACCGCCAAGATCAGCGTTCGCCTGACCGAATGGGTCAAGAACAAGGAAACCGGCGAGTTCGAGCCGCAAGTCAACCTGGTGCAGACCACGGTGGGCCGCGCTCTGCTGTCCGAAATCCTGCCCAAGGGCCTGGCGTTCGAGAACATCAACAAGGCGCTGAAGAAGAAGGAAATCTCGCGTCTGATCAACGTGTCGTTCCGTCGCTGCGGTCTCAAGGAGACCGTGGTGTTCGCCGACAAGCTGCTGCAGGCCGGTTTCCGTCTGGCCACGCGCGCCGGTATCTCGATCGCGATCGAGGACATGCTGGTGCCGCCCGAAAAGGTCGGCATCATCGATGCGGCCGAAAAAGAGGTCAAGGAAATCCAGCAGCAGTACGTCTCGGGTCTGGTGACCTCCGGCGAGCGCTACAACAAGGTGGTCGACATCTGGGGCAAGGCGGGCGACGCCGTGTCCAAGGTGATGATGGCCCAACTGGCCAAGCAGAAGACCACCGACCGCCACGGCAACGAGGTGGATCAGGAGTCCTTCAACTCCATCTACATGATGGCCGATTCGGGTGCTCGCGGTTCCGCAGCCCAGATTCGCCAGCTCGCCGGCATGCGTGGCCTGATGGCCAAGCCCGACGGCTCGATCATCGAGACGCCTATCACCGCGAACTTCCGCGAAGGCCTCAACGTGCTGCAGTACTTCATCTCCACCCACGGTGCCCGTAAGGGTCTCGCGGATACGGCGCTGAAGACGGCCAACTCGGGTTACCTGACCCGTCGTCTGGTGGACGTGACGCAGGATCTGGTCATCACCGAAGACGACTGCGGGACCTCGAACGGCAACTACATGCGCGCCATCGTCGAAGGCGGTGAAGTGATCGAGTCGCTGCGCGACCGCGTGCTGGGCCGCACCACGGCCGAAGAAGTGCTGCACCCGGAAACGCGTGCACTGCTGCTGCCGCCCGGCACCATGCTCGACGAAGACGCGCTGGACATGCTGGAAGAAGCGGCGGTCGACGAAGTCAAGGTCCGTACGGCCCTGACTTGCGAGACCCGCTTCGGCCTGTGCGCCAGCTGCTATGGCCGCGACCTCGGCCGCGGCTCGCTGGTCAACCGCGGCGAAGCCGTGGGTGTGATCGCTGCCCAGTCGATCGGTGAACCCGGTACCCAGCTGACCATGCGCACGTTCCACATCGGTGGCGCGGCTTCGCGTGCGGCCGTGGCCTCCAGCGTGGAAGCCAAGTCCAGCGGTCTGATCAGCTTCAACTCGACCATGCGCTACGTGACCAACACGCGTGGCGAACTGGTGGTGATTGCCCGCTCCGGCGAAATCATCATCCAGGACGAGCATGGCCGCGAGCGTGAACGTCACAAGGTGCCTTACGGTGCCACGCTGACGATCAAGGCCGACCAGTCGATCAAGGCCGGTACGATCCTGGCCAACTGGGACCCGCTGACCCGCCCGATCATCACGGAATTCGCCGGTCAGGTGAAGTTCGAGAACGTCGAGGAAGGCCTGACGGTTGCCAAGCAGGTCGACGAAGTGACCGGTCTGTCCACGCTGGTGGTGATCGATCCGAAGCGCCGCGGCTCCACCAAGGTGGTGCGTCCGCAGGTGAAGCTGGCCGATGCCCAGGGCAACGAAGTGAAGATCCCCGGCACCGATCACTCGGTGACGATCGGCTTCCAGGTCGGCGCTCTGATCCAGGTGCGTGACGGTCAGGACGTGGGCCCCGGCGAAGTGCTGGCCCGTATCCCGGTCGAAGGCCAGAAGACCCGCGACATTACCGGCGGTCTGCCGCGTGTGGCCGAGTTGTTCGAAGCCCGTTCGCCCAAGGACAAGGGCATGCTGGCCGAAATGACCGGCACCGTGTCGTTCGGCAAGGAAACCAAGGGCAAGGTCCGCTTGCAGATCACCGATCCGGACGGCAAGGTCTGGGACGAACTCGTGCCGAAGGAAAAGAACATCCTGGTGCACGAAGGCCAGGTGGTCAACAAGGGCGAAGTCGTGGTGGACGGTCCGGCCGATCCGCAGGACATCCTGCGCCTGCTGGGCATCGAGGAACTCTCGCGCTACATCGTCGACGAAGTGCAGGACGTCTACCGCCTGCAGGGTGTGAAGATCAACGACAAGCACATCGAGGTGATCGTTCGCCAGATGCTGCGCCGTGTCGTGGTCGAGAACTCGGGCGATTCGACCTACATCTCCGGTGAACAGGTCGAGCGTTCGGAAATGTTCAACACCAACGACGCGCTGCGTGCCGATGGCAAGCAACCGGCGACCTACAGCAACGTGCTGCTGGGCATCACCAAGGCTTCGCTGTCGACCGATTCGTTCATCTCGGCCGCTTCCTTCCAGGAAACGACCCGGGTGCTGACCGAAGCGGCGATCATGGGCAAGCGCGACGAGCTGCGCGGTCTGAAGGAAAACGTCATCGTGGGTCGTCTGATCCCGGCCGGTACCGGCCTGGCGTACCACGATGCCCGCAAGGCCAAGGACGCCATGGACGAAGCCGAACGCCGTGCGATCGCCGAAGCCGAGGCCGCCGAGGTCGCTGCCTCGGAGACCGAAGTGGTGGAAGGCGCCGGCGAGGCGCCCGCCGCCGAGTAAGGACGGACATGCGGCCCTTGTACGGCCGCATCCGGCAACCTCTAGCCCGCTAGACGGCCGCCGGCCGCCGCCTCCCCCCATTACGATGGGCGGGAGGCTTTTTTTTGACCCAGGAGGCGCGAGAGATGACGAATGCCCATCCCATTCCCCAGTCGGATCCCCGGCTGCCCGTGCCGGAGGGGCTGCGGTGAGCGCGTGGCTGTGGGGCACGCTGGCCGCCGTGCTGCTGTGCTGGGCGACCGGAGCCTACAACCGGCTCGTCCGGTTGCGGGCTGCGGTGAGCGGCGGCTTTGCCTCGGTGGCCGAGACGTCGCAGCGTCTGTCGGGCGTGGTGCATGCCGCGCTCGACCTCGAGGCGGCCGCGGCGGCGCGCGTGTCGGATGCGGCCTTGCAGAGCGACGAGGCCCGGCAAGCCGAGCCGGGCGGACCGGCCACGCTGTCGGCCGAGGCCCAGTTGCTGCGCGGCGCGCTGATGCAATACGTGGCGGCGCTGGCCGTGGTGCAGAGCCGGCCGCTGTCGAACGAGGCCGTCGGAGCCTTCAACGCGGCGCAGGCCTTGTTGCTGGAGGTCTGGGCGGGCCGAGAGCAGTCCGTGCTGCCTGCGCCGGGCGGGCCGGCGGACACGCTTCTCGACGATGGGCTCGGCGCCGGTTATCAGGTGCTGGCCAGCCAGTGGCAACAGGCCCAGGCCCAGCACCGGCTGACGACCGAAAAATTCAACGACCTGGTGCACGGCTACAACGAAGCCGTGCGCCAGTTTCCCGCGGTGATCATGGCTTGGGCCGCAAGCTTCCGTCCTGTGCCTTTGGTGGAACTGCCCAAGGCTCTCACGACTCCTATTTCAAGCCTATGAACGATTTTTCGACTGTACCCCTCTGGCGGCAGATGCAGGCCACCAGCCAAGTGCTGCTGGCCGTGCGCCAGGGCCGATCCTTGACCGAAGCCCTGCAGCAGACCGAAGGCGTACCGCGCCCGGGCGTGCAGGCCCTGGCTTTCGATGCCTTGCGCCATTGGGGGCGTGCGCAGGCGTTGCGGGCGCAACTGGCGCCCCGGGCGCCGGCGCCGCGTGCCGACATGCTGCTGTGCCTGGCCCTGGCGCTGCTGTGCGCCCGCCGGGTGGGCAGCGAGCGTGCGGCCTACGAGATCCACACGGTGGTGGACCAGACGACCGAGGCCGCCAAGCGCCTGTCGGCCACCCGCAACCAGGCCGGTTTCATCAATGCCTGCCTGCGCCGCTACCTGCGCGAGACGGACGCCCTGTGGGCCGTGACCGACGAGAGCAGCCTGGCGCGCTGGAACCATCCGGACTGGTGGGTGCAGCGTCTGGCGGCGGATCACCCCGACCACTGGCAGTCCATCCTGCAGCAGGACCTGACCCGCGGCCCCATGACGCTGCGTGTGAATGTGCGCCGCACCACCGCGGAGGCCTACCAGGCGTTGCTGGAGGCCCAGGGCCTGGGCTCGCGGCGCACCGGGCACAGCGGACTGGTGCTGGACTACCCGGTGCCGGTGCAGGAACTGCCGCATTTTGCCGAGGGCTGGGCGTCGGTGCAGGATGCGGCGGCGCAGATGGCCGCGCCCCTGCTGCTGGATGGCCTGCAGCCGGATCGGGGTCCGCTGCGGCTGCTCGATGCCTGTGCCGCCCCGGGCGGCAAGACGGCCCATCTGCTGGAACTGGCCGATGCCCGCGTCACCGCTTTGGAAGTGGATGCCCGGCGCGCCGAACGCATCCACGACACGCTCGATCGCCTGGGACTGCAGGCCGAGGCGGTGCACGTGGCCGATGCCGAGCAGGTGAAGGCCTGGTGGGACGGGCAACTCTACGACGGCATCCTGCTGGATGCACCCTGCAGCGCCTCGGGCATCGTGAGGCGGCATCCCGACATCGTCTGGCTGCGCCGTGCTGCCGACATCGAGCAGTTGGCCGCCATCCAGAGCCGGCTGCTGCAGCGTCTGTGGCCGCTGGTCCGGCCGGGTGGAAGGCTGCTGTATTGCACCTGTTCGGTGTTCAAGGCCGAAGGCGACGACCGGATCGAAGCGTTTCTTGCAAGCAACAGCGATGCCCGTCGCCTGCCCGCGCCCGGGCATTTATTCCCGCACAGCCCAGAGCCGCAGCAGGATATCGCTGACAATCTCCTGCGTGAGCACGATGGTTTTTATCACGCATTGCTTGAAAAACGTGAGGCTTAAGAGCGGCACGGCGCTGTTGGCCGTCCTGTTGTGCCTGCTGCTGGGGACCGCAATGCCGGTCCGGGCGCAGGCCGAAGCCGGCCGTGGCGGCACGGTACAGGTCATGGAAGCCTTTGTGCATGCCCGGGACTCGACCCTGCTGTTGAGTGCCAGCCTGGACATCGTGCTGCCCGAGCTGGTCGACGAAGCCCTGCACAAGGGCATTCCGATCTTTTTCGTGGCCCAGACCCGCATCCTGCGCGAGCGCTGGTATTGGTCGGACCGGGTCATGGCCCAGGTGCAGCGGTATTACCGGCTGTCTTACCAGCCCCTGACCGACCGCTGGCGCCTGAGCGTGAGCGGCGAGCGGCCGCAATCCGGCGGCGGATGGGCGCTGGGCCAGAATTTCGACAACCTGGAGCAGGCGCTCGCCGTGCTGCGGCGCATCGTGGACTGGCGGCTGGCCAACGCGGCCGACTTTTCCACGCAGGATGTGTACACGGTCGAGTTCGGGCTGCAGCTCGATGTGTCGCAATTGCCGCGGCCCCTGCAGATCGGCATGACCGGTCAGACCGACTGGCGCCTGGGTGCATTGATCGATTTCCAGTGGTCGCCTTCGTCGCGGCCGGCGG
>ERZ1031720.50-NODE-50-length-15141-cov-7.988798_pt1 | contig 15141 bp, 11 predicted proteins | sample MGYA00518750_ERZ1031720 | MGnify/ENA primary metagenome ERZ1031720 (study PRJEB33718, sample SAMN03160008) | human skin metagenome | collected 2014-04-10 | study: EMG produced TPA metagenomics assembly of the PRJNA266117 data set (Human skin bacterial metagenome and... | reverse complement strand
GAGATTTCTGCCTGTCTCGTGGGCTCGGAGATGTGTATAAGAGACAGGGTACCAAGTGGGATGTGCTGGACAAACGCCTCTCGCTGACCGCCGCCGTTTTCCAGACCGACAAAAAGAACCAGCGCGCCGGCGATCCGCTCACGGGCGACGTCGAGCTGATCGGCAACAACCGCACGCGCGGACTGGAACTGGGTGCATCCGGCAACGTCACGCCCAGCTGGGCGGTGTTCGGCGGCTATACCTACCTCGATCCCAAGCTGAAGGACGACGGCGCCGGCAGCAACGACGGCAAGAAACTGAAGTACATCGCCAAGAACAGCCTGAGCGTGTGGACCACGTACAAGCTGCTGCCGAACCTGACCCTGGGCGGCGGTGCGACCTACATGTCCAGCCGCTGGATGAACGACGCCAACACGCTCGAATTGCCGTCCTACTGGCGGTACGACGCGATGGCCACGTATGTGATCAACCGCAACATCAACATCCGCCTCAATGTGCTGAACCTGGCCGACAAGACCATCTACGACGGCTCGCACGTCGGCATCTTCGCCAATGTGTCTCCGGGTCGCTCGGCGATTGCCACGGTGAACTTCAGTTATTGATCGGAAGGCCCGCAAGCGAGACCTGCCCTGCCTTGCGCGCAGGGCAGGGCAGCCATCCTCCGAATCGAATGTTGCGAACAAGACACATTTGGGCAATAACTGACAAGGATAGAGATAAACGCATTGTGAATCATTCTTCTCACCGATAGGATTCGGCTGCGCCAAAAAACCAAGGGCCACGACGACGGCTCGTCCTACTGTGTGCGCACTCTTCTGAGAGGGAAAATTCATGACTGCAAAACAGGTCGGCCGCAAGGCCTGCCCACTCCAACTCACGCCAGTCGCCATCGTGATCGGGCTCATGCTGCCCCTGGCGAATGCGCATGCCCAGACCTCGGCGGCGACCTTGCCGGCGGTGACGGTGACCGGCACGCAGGACGCTGCGATCAAGGTGGACCATGCGCCGAGCAGCAAATTCACGGCGCCCCTGATCGAGACCCCCAAGACGGTCACGGTCATCACGCAGGAAGTGATGCAGCAGACCGCGGTGACGAATCTTGCCGACGCGCTGCGTTCGACCCCCGGCATCACCTTCGGTGCGGGTGAAGGCGGCAACCCCGTCGGCGACCGCCCGTTCATGCGCGGCAGCGACGCCCAGTCCAGCATCTTTGTCGACGGCCTGCGCGACATCGCCGCCGGTTCGCGCGAGGTGTTCAACCTCGAATCGGTGGAAGTCATCAAGGGCTCGGATTCGGCCTATGCCGGCCGTGCCGGTGCGGGCGGCAGCATCAACCTCTCGACCAAGGCACCCCGGAACGAGAACTTCATTGCCGGCTCGGTCGGCCTGGGCACGGACAACTACAAGCGCACCACGGTCGACGGCAACTGGAGCGACGGCCAGGGCATCGCCGCCCGCCTGAACGTGATGGCCCACGACGCCGACGTACCCGGCCGCAACGGTCCGGACAACACCCGCTGGGGCATTGCACCTTCGGTGACGTTCGGCCTGGATACCCCCACGCGCGTGACGCTGCAGTACTACCATCTGCAAAGCAACGACACGCCCGACGGCGGCGTGCCCTACGACCTGCCCGCCACGCTGCCCACCACGGGCGAGCTGACGATCAAACCCACCTTCGGCGGCAACCGCGACAACTGGTATGGCCTGAAGGACCGTGATTTCCGCAAGGAAAAGACGGACACCGGTACCCTCACCGTCGAGCACGATCTTTCGGCAACCCACAAATTCCGCAACACCCTGCGCTACAGCCACAGCACGCAGGACTACGTATGGACGCAGCCCGACGACAGCCATGCCAATGTCGCCAACGGCAATGTCTGGCGCCGCTTCAACAGCCGGTACTCGACGATCCAGACGCTGGCCAATCAGTCCGAAGTGACGGGTGAAACCACAGGCTACGGCATCAAGCATCGCTATGCCTTCGGCCTGGAGCTCTCGCGCGAGGAAGTCAAGAACGACAGCTACGCACTGGCCGCCGGCGCATTCGCCACCGAGTACGCCCGTGTCAGCGGCATCCGCACCGGAGCGGGCTGTGCCGCCGCGCTCTACGGCATCTGCACGAGCCTGAGCAACCCCAACGGCAACGACGCCTGGCAGGGCACGCTGGCGCGCAACAACAACCCGGCCGAGTTCACCAACAACACGGCTTCGCTGTACGGATTCGACACCATCGAGCTGGCGCCGGCCTGGCTGCTGAACGTCGGCGTGCGCGCCGACAAATACCGCAGCAAGCAGCTCACGGCGATTGCGACCAGCGGCGCCACCGCCGGCACCCGTTCGCGCTACGACCGGGACGACACGCTGTTCAACTACCAACTGGGACTCGTGTACAAGCTGGCGCCGAACGGCAATGTGTACGCCAGCGTCGGCTCGTCGTCCACGCCGGGCAACAGCTCGCTCGGCCAGGGCCAGGAAGGCCAATCGATTGCATCCGACGTGCTGCAGCTTCTCAAGCCCGAGAAGACCCGTTCGTACGAGATCGGCACCAAGTGGGAGCTGTTCGAGAAACAGCTGTCGCTGACGGGCGCACTGTTCCGCAACGACACGACCAATGCCCGCATCACCAATCCCGACAACACGGTATCGATGGCCGGCAGCAAGCAGGTCGACGGGATCGAGCTGGGCTTTGCCGGCCGCATCACCAAGGCCTGGGACGTGTTCGGCGGCTACACCTACATGGACAGCGAACAGAAGGATCTGGGCAAGCAGGCCGATGGCCGCGATCGTGCAGGCACCGGGCTGGCCTTCCCCAATACGCCCAAGCACAGCTACAGCCTGTGGACGAGTTACCACTTCACGCCGAAGTTCACGGCCGGCGTGGGCATCTACGGCCAGAGCGAGGTGGTGGGCAACTACGCGTACAGCGGCAATGCGCTGATCAAGCGTGCGATCGGCGGCTACACGCGTTTCGACGCGATGGCCAGCTACGCGTACAGCCGCAACGTGACCTTGCAGCTCAACGTCAGCAACCTGTTCGACAAGACCTACTACGGTTCGACCTACACCACGCACTACGCGACGCTGGCCAATGGCCGCTCGGCGGTGCTGTCGGCCAACGTGAAGTTCTGACCGAGCCGGCCCGAGGGCACGGAAGGCCGCTGCGCCATCCGACGGCGCGACGGGCGCCCCGAGCCTGGGCCGGGGCGCTTCGGCGTTCAGGCCGTCTCGGGCACCACGGGCTTCAGGTGAATCCGGGCCTCGAAACCGCTGGCGTAGCCCGGCGGCGGCGAGAGCAGTTCGAGCTCGCCGTGGTTGCGCTGGACGATGCTCGACGTGATGGACATGCCCAGGCCGTAGCCGGCGCTGTCCGTGGCGTGCCGGACATGGCGGCTTTGTAGCGTCAGCATGTGCCCGGCATCGACCCCTGGCCCATAGTCGCGCACGACCAGGGTCGCGGGGGCCTGGACCCGAATCTCGACCTTCGCGCCTTTTGCGTAGCGCAGGGCGTTCTCGACCAGGTTGCGCAATGCGATGGCGAGCGTATCCGGGTCCACCAGCGCCGTGACCGGTCCGCTCGGCTCGTCGTGCTCGGGCTCGATCACGTCGAGCTGACGCATCGCCTGCGCGTTGCCCCAGAACTCCCCGGCCACCGTCGTCGCCAGTGCCGCGAGATCCACGACCTGCTGGCCCAGCGAGGCGGCCGATTCGGCGCGCGAGAGCTGCAGCAGTTTTTCGGTGCGATGGGCCAGCGTCTTCAGCCCGTCGAGCGCGGCATGGACATCGTCGCGCGCAAAGTCGCCATCGAGCGCGGCCTGCAGCCGCAGCATGGCCACGGCCAGCGGCGTGCGCAGTTCATGCGCCGCGTTGGCAGCCAGCGCGCGTTCCACATCCAAAGCGTCCGACAGGCGCTGCAGCATGCGGTTGACGTCTTCGCCCACGGCACGTGGCTCCAGCGGCATCCGGCCGACGTCGATCGGACTGAGATCGGAGCCGCTGCGCCGGCTGATCTGCTGCTGCAGGCTCTGCAGGACCGACAGCTCGCGGCGGGCGATGCCGCGCAGCAGCAGCGTCAGCGCCAGCAGCACCAGCACCATCACCGCGACCAGCGTCAGCAGGGCGTTCATCAGCACCTCGATGCGCTCGGCGAGCGGATCGGCCAGTTGCAGGTAGAGCTCGCGGTAGGGGTGCTCGGCCACGTAGATGCGCCATTCGCCCTGGTCGTAGAAGCCCTCGAGCAGCGGAATGCCGAAGGCCTGCGCGGGCGCTGAGCCCGATCGCAGCACCACGTGTCCCTGGCCGTCGACGAGCTGGTAGGTCAGGGGCAGGGTGTTGATGATGGGTTCCTTGGCGATGACCGGGCTGTCGCCGGGAGCCTTGTGGGCGGCGACGGCATCGTCGTACTGGCTGACCGCGACGTCGATCAGGCGATGGGCGCTTTCCATCAGCTCGGCATCGAAGTTCTCGTTGGTCTTTTCGTAGATGAACCACGAAACCCCCAGGATGCACACCAGCCAGACGGCCGCCAGCGCCAGCAGCAGGGCGCGGGTCAGCCGGTCGGCCAGGCTCACCGGGCGAGCCGGACGCAGCGGATCAGTCCTCATGGCGCCGGCTCATCCGTGGTTTTCCCCGGTCGTCAGCCGGTATCCCAGGCCGCGCTGGGTCTGGATGTGTTCACGCCCGAGCTTGCGGCGCAGACGGCTGATGAACACCTCGAGCGTGTTGCTGTCGGCCTCCTGATCGAAACCGTAGAGTGCATCCTGCAGGGCTTCGCGGGTGTGCAGCCAGTCGGGCCGGGCGGCCATGGCGTGCAGCAGGGCCCATTCCTTGGGCGTGAGCACGATGGGCATGCCGGCCTTGCGCACCATGTCGCGGGCCAGATCGATCTCGAGTGAGCCGAGCTGCAGCACCGCGCTGCGGTTGGCGCCGCGCCGGCGCTCGATGGCACGCAGACGAGCCAGCAGTTCCTCGGGATCGTACGGTTTGGTGAGGTAGTCGTCGGCACCGGCATCCAGGCCCCGGATGCGATCGCTGACCTGGTCGCGTGCCGTCAGCACGATGGTGATCGGCGGGTCGTCCAATGCCCGCAACGTCGGCAGCAGGGTCAGGCCGTCGCCGTCGCCCAGGTGCAGATCCAGCAGCACGGCGGCGTAGCTGGCTGCAGCCACATGCGCGCGGGCCTGCGCCAGGCTGGGCACGGTATCGATCACATAGGGCTTGCCGCGCAGGTAGGCCACCACGGCCTGGGCGAGGGCGGCATCGTCTTCAACCAGCAGTATGCGCATGGGCGGACTTTCTTCCGATAGGAGTGTGCTGGGCGGGTGACGTCATGCCGCGCATCAGGCCAGGGCAACCTGAACGCAGTCTGAGTTTGCCGTTCAGCACGGTTTCATGGCTGGATTCTATGGTTGCGGCCATGATCAAAACCTCTGCCCTGTCCTCGATCGCTGCGGGAGCGCCCTCGGCGCGTGACGGCGTGTCCCTTCAACTGCCCAGTCGTGCCAGCCTGCTTCGGCGCCTGCGTGCGGGCGCCGTCCATCAATGGCAGCGTCCCAGGCGGGCACAGAGCGTGGTGCTGATCCTGGCGGCCTGGCTGGTGTTGACGGCCAACTGGCCGCTTTGGCTCATGCTGGGGCATCTCGACGGCTACAGCGGTTCGACGTCCTGGCTGGCCGCGATTTTCGGCCCGCTGGCCTTCGCGGGCCTGAACCTGCTGCTGTCCTTCTCCGCCTGGCCCCGCGGCATGAAAGCGGTGTGGATGCTGGTCATGGTGCTGGCGGCCGCAGGCCAGTACTTCATGCTGGGCTACGGCACGGTGATCGACAAGAGCATGGTGCTCAACGTGTTCCAGACCGACCTCCACGAAAGTGCCGATCTGTTCAACCCGCGCCTGATCGCCGAACTGCTGCTGGTCGCCGGCGTGCCCGGCCTGTGGCTGGCCCAGGTGCCTGTGGTGCGCGACGGCGTCTGGCGCAATCTGGCCCGCACGCTGGGCCTGATGCTGGCCAGCCTGGCGGTCATGGCCGCCGTGGTGCTGCCGTCGTACCGCGAACTGGCGCCGCTGGTGCGCAACAACATGTCGCTGCGTTTCATGCTCAATCCCGCCAACAGCGTGCTGGCCGTGCTCGACGCCAAGGTCAAGCCGCTGTTCAAGCATCCCAAGCCCTTCGTCAGCATCACCGCGGGGGCCGCACTGGGTCCGAGCTATGTGCAGGCGGCGTCGGCGGCAGGCGCCGGCAAGACGCCGCTGTTTGTCCTGGTGGTGGGCGAGACCGGGCGCGGCGATCACTACGCACTCAATGGCTATGGGCGCGACACCAACCCCGAGCTCGCCCGGCTGCCGGTGCTGAGCTGGCACCAGGCGCGTTCGTGCGGCACCAACACCCTGGCCTCGGTGCCGTGCATGTTCTCGCACCTGGGCAAAAGCGGTTTCGAAAGCCGCTCGGCGGATTACGACAACCTGCTCGACGTGCTGCAGGCGGCCGGGCTGGGTGTGATCTGGGTCGACAACCAGGCGGGCTGCAAAGGCGTGTGCGAGCGGGTGCCGAACTTCTCCACCGCCGACCGTGCGGAGACGCCTGCCGGCCGGACGCTGTGTTCCGAAGGCGAATGCCTGGACGAGATCCTGCTCGACGGCCTCGACGAACGCATCGCGCAACTGCCGTCCGAGCAGCGCCGCCATGGCGTGGTCGTGGTGCTGCACGAAATGGGCAGCCATGGCCCTGCGTACTTCCGCCGCTCGTCGCCCGAGACCAAGGCCTTCAAGCCCGAGTGCACGACCAACGCACTGGCCGATTGCGCGCACGAGCAGCTCGTCAATGTCTATGACAACTCCATTCGCTACAACGACCACGTGCTGGCGCGGACCATTGCCTGGCTGCAGCAGCACGAGGGCCAGCACGACGTCGGCATGCTGTACCTGAGCGACCATGGCGAGTCGCTGGGCGAGTACGGCATCTACCTGCACGGCCTGCCCTATGCCATGGCGCCCGAAGAGCAGAAACACATCGCCTTCATCGACTGGCCCGGCACGCTGGCCGCGCGAACGCATGTGGATGCCGCCTGTCTGGGCCGGACGCTGGATGCACCCGTCACCCATGACAACCTCTATCACACGGTGCTGGGTTTGATGGACGTCCGTTCGCCCACTTACCGCCCCGCGCTCGATGCGTTCGGGGCCTGCCGCAAGGCCGCCTGAGGCGATGGACGGACAACGAGATGAGGATGAATGTGACGTCGATGTCGTCCAGGGCCTGCGTCGCCCCGTTTTCGAGCCTCGGGTTCTTCTGGCCCACGGGGCTCGGCTTGCTGGCGGTGCTGGCCTGGGACAGCAGTGGGGGCGATCTCGCGCTGGCTCGCCTGATGGGCGATAGCCGGGGGTTTTATCTCGCCGGCAATCCGGTGCTGACGGTGTTCCTGCACACCGGGGCGCGGTATCTGTCCTGGCTGGCGGCGGCGCTGGTCATGGCCGCCGTGGTGAAGCCCTGGGGCCTGTTCAAGGCCTTCCCGCGCGCAGATCTGTTCTGGGCGGCTTCGACGACACTGCTGTGTGCCTTGCTGGTGTCGCTGGTCAAGCATGCCAGCCTGACCAGTTGCCCGTGGGATCTGGCCCTGTTCGGCGGTACCGTGCCGTATGTCTCGCACTGGCAGTGGTCTGGCGACGGCGGCCCGGGGGGGTGTTTTCCGGCCGGCCATGCGTCTTCGGCCTTTGCATTCCTGCCTTTCTATTTTCTGGTCGCGCAGGCGTCCCCGCCCAACGTGCGGCGGGCCCGCGCCTGTCTGGCCGGTGTGCTGGTCGCGGGCTCGATCCTGGGGCTCGCACAGCAACTGAGGGGCGCCCATTTCATGAGCCACACCCTGTGGACGGCCTGGCTCTGCTGGACGCTGGCCGGGGGCTCATGGCTGCTGCGTGAACGGTACCGCCGCCGCAGGCCTGATCGGGCGGCCGTTCGAAGCCGAGCGGGGGCCTGACGGGCCCATGCCGGTCGGCGTGGGTGTTCTTTGAAAACGATGAGGGGATAAAAATTCGCATGTCCAAGCAGTCGATGGTTTTGCCATTCGTGAACCTCCAGAAACAGCGTCGGGGTCTTGCGCGCCTTTGGCATGCGGCCCGGCATTCGGTCTCCGGGCTGCGGTATGGCTGGCTCGAATCCGCTTTCCGGCTCGAGGTCGGTTTGAGCGTGGTGCTGGTGCCGGCCGCTTTCTGGATCGGCAGCCGCTGGTCGGACACGGCCCTGCTGCTGTTTGGCCTGGCGCTGGTGATGGTCACGGAACTCCTGAACACCGGTCTCGAAAGCGTCGTCGATCGCATCGGGCCCGAGTGGCACGAGCTGTCCAAGAAGGCCAAGGACATCGGCAGCGCCGCCACGCTGATGGCCCTGGCGATCTGCGGCATCGTCTGGGGCATGGCCGTCCATGCCCGCTGGTTTTCCTGAGAGGCACGGCACGCTGTTGTGGACGGGCAACAGGTCCGACAGGGATCGCCGCCGCTGCGCTCGAGCGGCATCGACGGGCGGGTGAATGCGACCGGCTTGCGGTCGATTCAGGCATGAAACGCATTAAGCTTTGCATCCCTGTCTCCCGTCATCAACTGCCAAGGCCGCCGCCATGATGCTGCAAATCCCCGATCTACTGAGTGCCGACGAGGTGCGCAAATGCCGCCAGGCACTCGAACAGGCGGAGTGGGACGACGGGCGCAAGACGGCTGGCCATCAGGCCGCCCAGGTCAAGCGCAATCTGCAACTGCCGCTGGACCATCCCGTGACGAAGGGCATCGGTGATTTCATCCTCGACCGCCTGGGGCAGACGCCGCTGTTCATCTCCGCTGCCCTGCCGCTCAAGGTGCTGCCGCCCCGCTTCAACCGCTACGAAGGCGGAGGGGCCTACGGCAACCATGTCGACAATGCGCTGTTCAATATCCCGGGCACCGCCTTGCGGGTGCGAACCGACATCTCGAGCACGCTGTTCTTCAGCGACCCCGACGAGTACGACGGCGGCGAACTGGTCATCGAGGACACCTTCGGCCAGCAGACGGTGAAGCTGCCGGCCGGTCATCTGGTGATGTATCCGGGCACCAGCCTCCACCGCGTCAATCCGGTGACGCGCGGGGTTCGTTACGCCTCGTTCTTCTGGACGCAGAGCCTGGTTGCGCTCGACACGCAGCGCCGCACCCTGTTCGATCTCGACACGGCCATCCAGCGGCTGACGGCCGACCACCCTGACCATGCGTCGATCGGCCAGCTCTCGGGCGTCTATCACAACCTGCTGCGGCAGTGGTCCACCACCTGAACGGAGCCCAGCCCGCGTCATGACTGCCTCGCCACCCGTTCCCCGGCCGCCGTTGACGGCGATCCCTGCCGACATCACGTGCCTGGCCGACTACGAACGCCACGCGGCCGGCCACCTGCCCGAAGCATCCCGCCATCACGTGGACTCGGGCACGGGCGAGGGGCTGACACTGCACGACAACCGGGCCGCGTTCGGGCGCATCCGTCTGGCGCCGCGTGCACTGGCCGACTTGCGGCAGGGCAGCACCCGAACCTTGCTGCTGGGCCAATGGCACGAGTCGCCCATCCTGCTGGCGCCGGTGGCATTTCATCGCCTGGCACACAGCGGAGGAGAATGCGAGACCGCGCGCGCCGCCGCGGCACTGCAGGTCGGCATGGCGGTCAGTACCCTGTCGAGCCAACCGCTCGAAGACATTGCCGCTGCCTCGCGTGCCGCATCCGCCGAACTGCATCGGGCACCTGCGCCGCTGTGGTTCCAGCTGTATTTCCAGCGGGATCGTGAACACAGCCTTGCCCTGGTCCGTCGGGCCCAGGCTGCCGGATACCAGGCCGTGGTCGTGACCGTCGATGCTTCGGTCAAACGCTCCGGCTTCCCCTTGCCGCAAGGTGTCGAGGCCGTCAATGTCCGCGGTTATCCGAGCTTCGAGCAACGATCGGGCGGACTGGGCGGTCCCATCCTCTTCGGCACGCCGCTGATCGAAGGCGCGCCGACCTGGGACGACATCGCCTGGCTGCGTGCGAACTGCCCGTTGCCTCTGATCGTCAAGGGCGTGGTGTCGCCGCGAGATGCGCTGCGCGCCATCGAGTTGGGGGCCGATGCGCTGGTGGTCTCCAACCATGGCGGTCGGGTGCTGGACGGATTGCCCGCGGCCATCGACGTCCTGCCGCGGGTTGCCGCGGCGGTCGCGGGCCGTGTGCCGCTGCTGCTCGATGGCGGCGTGCGCACCGGCACGGACATCGTCAAGTCACTGGCGCTGGGCGCCTCGGCCGTGATGATCGGGCGGCCCCAGGTGCACGCGCTGGCCGTCGCGGGCCTGCTGGGCGTGGCCCATGCGCTTCATCTGTTGCGGGGCGAGCTGGAGCTGGCGATGGCGCAACTGGGTTGCGCCTCGATCGGCGAGATCGATGCGGGCATTTTGTGGCCCGCGCACCCAGGCACCGAGGCCGGCCGGAACTGATCCCGCCGGGCCTCAGACCGCCACAGGCGCCTTGATGGCCGCGTGGTGCTGGTAACCCAGCACTTCGAAGTCTTCGTATTCGTAGTCGAAGATGGAGTCGGGCCGGCGCTTGATGTGCAGCGTGGGATAAGGATAGGGCTCGCGGCTCAGCTGCTCGGCGACCTGCTCGCTGTGGTTGTCGTAGATGTGGCAGTCGCCGCCGGTCCAGATGAAATCGCCGACGTCGAGGTCGCATTGCTGCGCCACCATGTGCGTCAGCAGGGCGTAGCTGGCGATGTTGAACGGCACGCCGAGGAAGATGTCGGCACTGCGCTGGTAGAGCTGGCAGCTCAGGCGGCCGCGCTCGCCCGGAGCGCTGGGCGGAGCCACATAGAACTGGAAGAACGCGTGGCAGGGCATCAGCGCCATGTCGGCGAGGTCGGCCACGTTCCAGGCGCTGACGATGATGCGGCGCGAATCGGGGTTGCTGCGCAGCGTCTTGATGACGTCGCCGATCTGGTCGATGTGGCCGCCGCCCGGCTTGGGCCAGTTGCGCCACTGCACGCCGTAGACCGGGCCCAGGTCGCCGTCCGCCCGGGCCCATTCGTTCCAGATCGTGACGCCGCGTTCCTGCAGCCAGCGCACGTTGCTGTCGCCGCGCAGGAACCACAGCAGTTCGAGGACGATGGACTTGAGATGGACCTTCTTGGTCGTCACCAGGGGGAAGCCCTGGCGCAGGTCGAAGCGCATCTGGTGCCCGAACACGCTGCGTGTGCCGGTGCCCGTGCGGTCGCCCTTGGCCACGCCGTGCTCGGCGACATGGCGCATGAAGTCTTCGTACTGGCGGGGAACGGGAGCGAGGGAGGAGTCGGTCATGGGCGCGGGGCGCGGAGGCGCAGAATCGGGGCAGCGGAGCCGGCGCGGATGCAGCCGGCGGCGGAGGGCAATTTTACCAGCGGGGCATGACCCTCGCTCAGCCCTGGAAACGATCGGCTTCCACCAGCAGGCGGGTCACCTGCGGCGGCTCGGATTCGGTATGGAAGCTCAGCTTCTTGTCGCGCAGTTGCACATCGTAGGCGGTGACCCGGTCGAAACGGCGCAAGTGCTCGGTCCACGACTCGTCGGTGATCTGCTCGACGAAGCGGCCCGGGTCGTTCACGTCGTGCAGCAACTGCCAGCTCAGTGCCCCCTGGCGCAGGCGGCTGCGCCGGCTTTCCTGCATCAGCGAGCGGAATTCGGCCGCCCGCAGCGGATCGATGAGGTACTCGATATTGACCTGAATGTGGCCGTGGGTGGGAGTTTCCTTGGCCACCGGCGCCTTGAACACCGACGAGGGCGTCAGGTCTTCGAGGATGCTGCGGTCGGGCATGAAGTACTGCAGGGCCAGCATGCAGATCGTGCACGACACGGCCGCGATGCTCATGCCGATGTGCAGGCTGGTCATCGACGAGACCTGGCCCCAGAGCGCCGCGCCCAGGGCCGAGCCGCCCATCAGCGACATCTGGTAGATGGACATGCCGCGTGCACGCACCCAGTCGGGCAGGCAGAGCTGGGCGATGGTGGTCAGGGTATTGGCGCTGCACAGCAGGGCGAAGCCGCCGATGGCCATGGCCGGCATGCCGACATACACATTGGGCGCATAGGCCGCGCCGATCAGGGCCAGCGAGACGACGATGCTGCCGTTGCGCAGCAGCGTCTCGTTGCTCCAGCGACGGCGCAGGTGCGGCAGGCTCAGCGCACCGACGATGGCGCCCGCGCCCATCGAGGCCAGCAGGGTGGTGAAGGTGCCTGCGTCGCCGCCGGGCATGGCGCGGGCCACCAGAGGCAGCAGCGCCAGCAGCGCCGTCGCGTGGACAAAAAAGACCGCCACGCGCAGCAGCACCGCCCGCATGCGGGGCGATTGGCGCACGAACTGCGTGCCCACACGGATCGCGCTGCCCAGGCGCTCGCGTCCCAGCGGGCTGACCTTGTGCACGCGCTTCCAGCGCAGGATGACGAAAGCCGAGCCGATCGACAGCACCGCATTGAGCACGAACACCCAGATGCTGCCCACGCTGGCGATGATCGCACCGGCCACCAGCGGCCCGATGATGCGCGAGGCATTCATGGCGATGCCGTTGAGGCCCATGGCCGCCGGCAACTGCGGGCGCGGCACCAGCTCGGGCACGATGGCCGCGAACACCGGCCAGCGCATGGCCAAGCCGATGCCGTTCAGGAAGGTCAGCGACAGCAGCAGGGGCGCCGTCATCCAGCCCATGAACAGCACGGTGCAGAGCAGCAGGGCCACCGCCGCGACCCAGATCTGGGTCATCATGAAATAACGCCGCCGGTCCAGGATGTCGGCCAGCGCGCCGCTGGGCAGACCCAGCAGAAAGACCGGCAGCGTGGAAGCCGACTGCACCAGGGCCACCATGATGGGCGAGGCGGTGAGCGAGGTCATCATCCACGCGCTCGCCACGTCGTTCATCCACATGCAGGTATTGGCGGCGACCCAGGTCAGCCACAGCATGCGGAAGGTGGCGTGCCGCAGGGGCGCGAGGGCCTCGGGGCTGCGCATGCCGGATCGGCGCAAGGGAGGACGTTCGGGAGGCGTGAGGGGCGGTTGTGTGGCTTCTGGCGGCATGCCTGGCATTGTGACGGATCGGGGCCGGGCCTGCACCCCCGGCGGGGCTCTAGACTGGAGGCTTCCCTAGGTTTGCCTGCAAGGAGTTTTTCCATGTCCGAGACAACCCCCGGCGCGGTCGCACGCAGCGGCGGCCGAGCGCTGGTCGATGCCTTGCGTCTGCACGGCGTCGACCGCGTGTTCTGCGTGCCCGGCGAAAGCTATCTCGAGGTGCTGGACGCGCTGCACGACACGCCGGAGATCGCACTGGTCGTGGCCAAGCACGAAGGCGCCGCCGCCAACATGGCCGAAGCCGACGGCAAGCTCACCGGGCGGCCCGGCATCTGCATGGTCACGCGGGGGCCCGGGGCCACCCATGCGAGTGTCGGCGTGCATATCGCGCAGCAGGATTCCACCCCCATGATCCTGTTCGTCGGGCAGATCGCCCGGTCGCACCGCGGGCGAGAGGCCTTCCAGGAGGTCGACTACCAGGCCCTGTTCGGCTCGCTGGCCAAGTGGGTCGTCGAGATCGACGATGCCGCACGCGTGCCCGAGATCGTGGCCCGGGCGTTTCAGGCGGCGTGCTCGGGCCGGCCCGGGCCGGTGGTGGTCTCGTTGCCCGAAGACATGCTGCTCGAGCCCTGCACCCGCGCCGACTGTGCCGCCGTGCTGCCGGCGCCGATGGTGCCTGCTGCAGGGCTCGTCGACGGCATCGTGCAACGCCTGGCGCGTGCGCAGCGTCCGCTGGTGGTCGTGGGCGGCCCCGATTGGGACGACGCCGGACGCCAGGCCCTGAGCCGGTTTGCGGCGCGTTGGTCGCTGCCCGTCGCCTGTGCCTTCCGCCGCCAGGACGTGCTGGACAACCTCGACGAGCACTACGTCGGCCACATGAGCCTGGGCATGAACCCGAAGCTGGCGCAACGCGTGCGCGACGCCGATCTCATCCTGGCCATCGGCACCCGGCTGGGCGACATCGTGACCGACGGCTACACGCTGATCGAGCCGCCGCGTCCGGCTCAGCCGCTCATCCACATCCATGCCGATGCCGGCGAACTGGGTCGTGTCTACCAGCCCGAGCTGGCCGTGGTGGCGCATGCCGGCGCTGCCGTGGCGGCACTGGCCGACCGGCCCCCGCCCGGCACGCTGCCGTGGCAGGACTGGACCCGGCAGGCGCGCACCGAGCACGAGGCGTTTTCCCTGCCGCCCGAGCCGGCCGCCGGCCATCGGGGTGTGGACCTGGGCAGCGTCGTCGCGCACCTGGGGCGCACGCTGCCGCCCGACAGCATCCTGACCAACGGGGCCGGCAATTATTCGGTGTGGCTGCACCGCTTCTATGCCTACCGCCGCGGCCGGACCGAACTGGCCCCGACGTGCGGCGCCATGGGATACGGGCTGCCGGCGGCGGTCGCGGCGTCGCTGCGGCATCCCGGGCGCCAGGTGGTGTGCATGGCGGGCGACGGCTGCTTCCTGATGTACCCGCAAGAGCTGGCCACCGCCGCCGAGTACGGTGCGCGCCTGATCGTGCTGGTGGCCAACAACGGCATGTACGGCACCATCCGCATGCACCAGGAGCGCCGTCATCCGGGTCGCGTCAGCGGCACCCGGCTGCAGGGGCCCGACTACGTGATGCTGGCGCGCTCGTTCGGCGCGCATGCCGAACGCATCGAACAAACCGAGGACTTCGCTGCGGCCTTTGCACGCGCGCAGGCCGCGCAGGGCCTGGCTCTGCTGGAACTGGTCACCGATCCGCTGCAGATCACGCCGCAGATGCGGCTGGCCGAGGCCTGAGCCACACGGGCCGTTTCCGGCCCCGCCGATTGCGGGCGAGGCCGAATCAGGGCCGGAAGCTGTCGATGTGGCGCACCAGGGTGGCATCGAGCTCGTCGAGCCGGTTGATGCCCATCAGCGCCATGTTGCGGTCGATCTCGTCGCGCAGGATGCGGATGGCGTGGGCCACGCCGGCTTCGCCCGCGACCGCCGCCGCGTAGTTGAACGGTCGCCCCGCGAAGACGCAGCGCGCGCCCAGCGACAGGGCCTTGAGCACATCGCTGCCACGCCTCACGCCGCCGTCCATCATCACCGGCAGCTCGGGCAC
>ERZ1031720.48-NODE-48-length-15312-cov-7.589697_pt1 | contig 15312 bp, 14 predicted proteins | sample MGYA00518750_ERZ1031720 | MGnify/ENA primary metagenome ERZ1031720 (study PRJEB33718, sample SAMN03160008) | human skin metagenome | collected 2014-04-10 | study: EMG produced TPA metagenomics assembly of the PRJNA266117 data set (Human skin bacterial metagenome and... | reverse complement strand
AGATGTGTATAAGAGACAGTCCGCACCCAGTCCGTAGACGGTTTCGGTCGGCAGGCCGATCAGCTCGCCGCGCGCCAGCGCTTCGGCCGCCTGGGCAATCGCCCCGGCATCGTCGCCACGAAGGATCACGACACCTCTCCCGTCAGAACGACTCGATGCCCAGGATGGCAGCAGCCTTCAGCGCCACCTCGCGCACGCCGGCGGCGTCGGCTCCGGTGATGTTCAGGTGGCCCATCTTGCGGCCGGCCCGGGCTTCGGTCTTGCCGTAGAGGTGCAGATGCGTGCCCGGCAGGGCCAGCACGGCCGGCCAGTCGGGCTCGAGCGGGATTTCGCCATCCGACCGCCAGATGTCGCCCAGCAGGTTCAGCATCAGCGCGGCGCTGTGCTGGCGCGGCTGCACCAGCGGCAGGCGGGCCAGCGTACGGACCTGCAGTTCGAACTGCGACACGTCGCAGGCATCCTGGCTGTAATGGCCGCTGTTGTGCGGGCGTGGCGCCATCTCGTTGACGACCAGGCTGCCGTCGGCCAGCACAAAGAACTCGACGCACAGCACGCCGACATACTCCACGCCCTCGGCGATCGATTTCGCCGCGGCCACGGCCTGCTGCGCCACCGCTTCGGACACATTGCCCGGATGCACTTCGGTCACCGCCAGGATGCCCTCGCGGTGCAGGTTGCGCTGCACGGGCAGGTTGACGATCTGGCCGTCCTGGCCCCGCGCCACCACCACCGAGCATTCGGCGGCCAGCGGCAGCATCTTCTCGAGCACGCACGGCACCTGCTTGAGTTCATTCCAGGCCTGGGCCAGGGCTTCGCGGGTCGCGACCCGGACCTGGCCCTTGCCGTCGTATCCCAGGCGCGCCGTCTTCAGGATGCCCGGCAGCAGGTCGTCCTGCACGGCCGCCAGATGGTCGGGCGTCTCGATCACCGCATGCGGCGCACAAGGCACGCCGCAGCGCACGAAATGGGCTTTCTCGAGCGCCCGGTCCTGGGCGATCGCCACGGCCTCGGCGGCCGGGCTCACCGGCTTGCTGCGCGAGAGGGCCTGCAGCGTGGGGGCCGGCACGTTTTCGAATTCGGTGGTCACGGCCGCGCACAGCCGGGCCATGTCGGCCAGCGCATGCTCGTCGTCGTAGGCAGCCCGGATGTGGTGATGGGCCACCAGGCCGGCCGGACTGCTCTGGTCGGGCTCGAGCACCACCGTCACATAACCCATGCGCTGGGCTTCGTGCACGAACATGCGGCCCAGTTGGCCGCCGCCGAGCACGCCCAGCGTCGCGCCGGGCAGGATGGGAGCGCTGCCGCTCATGGCTTGGGCGGCAGCGTCATGGCGCGGGCCGATTCGGTTTGTTTTTCGCGGAAAGCCTGCAGTTGCGCACGCAGATTCTCATCGTGATTGGCCAGCAGCGCGACGGCAAACAGCGCTGCATTGGCGGCACCGGCCGCACCGATGGCGAACGTGGCCACGGGCACGCCCTTGGGCATCTGCACGATGGAATGCAGGGAGTCGACGCCCTGAAGGTGACGGCTGGCCACCGGCACGCCAAGCACCGGCACCACCGTCTTGGCGGCGATCATGCCCGGCAGGTGCGCCGCGCCACCGGCGCCAGCGATAATGGCCTGCAAGCCGCGCGACACGGCCTGCTCGGCATAACGGAACATGTCGTCCGGCATGCGATGGGCCGAAACCACCTGTGCCTCGTGGGCGATGCCGAATTGCTGAAGGATCTGGACGGCGTGCTGCATGGTGTCCCAGTCGCTGCTGGAACCCATGACGACGCCAATTTTGGGGCTGTTCATATTGGAATTTTAAAGCGAACCCTCAATTATCCCCCGTACGCCATGTGTTCGCCGTGTGTTTTGTGCACCAGGTCTCATCCGCCTTGAAGCCCGGCCGCCCCCCATACCCCGTTTTCCCGCAGGACCGACATGATTGATATCACCCTCGACAACTTCCAGGCCGAACTCATCGAAGCCTCCACCCAGACGCCTGTTCTGCTCGACATCTGGGCCGAATGGTGCGGCCCGTGCAAACAACTGGGCCCGGTCCTCGAGCAACTCGAGACCGAATACGCCGGCCGTTTTGTCCTGGCCAAGCTCGACGCCGACAAGGTCCCGCAGATTTCGCAGCAACTCAGCCAGATGTTCGGTGTGCGCAGCATCCCGTTCTGCGTGATGTTCAAGGACGGCCAGCCCGTCGACGGTTTTGTCGGCGCTCTGCCGGCCGCCCAGATTCGCGAGTTCCTCGACAAGCACGTGCCCACGGCTGACGAAACCGAAGCGGTTCAGGAAGAGCTGGCCGCCCACGAGGCCCTGGCCGAAGGCGACACGCCGAGTGCGCTCGAGTCCCTGCAACAGGCCGTCGCCACGGATCCCGCCAACGACACCGCCCGCTTCGACTACCTCAAGCTGCTGCTGCAACTGGGCCGCGACGACGACGCCAAGGTGGCCTTTGCGCCGGTGCTGCCCAAGGTGATCGTCGATCGCCGTTTCCAGGCTATCCAGCATTGGATTGATGCCAGCGACTACGCCAGCAACACCACCGGCCAGGCCCTGTCGGCCGAAGCCCTGCAGGCCCGCATTGCGGCCAACAAACGCGACTTCGAAGCGCGCTTTGCGCTGGCCCAGACGCTGATCGCCGGCCAGCAGTGGAAGGCGGCCATGGACGAATTGCTGGAGATTCTCATGCGGGACCGCACCTGGAACGACGAGATCGCCCGCAAGACCTATGTCTCGGTGCTCGAACTCATCGAACCGCCGCCGGTCAAGGTCGCCGAAGGCCAGATTCCCCCGCAGGACCCCACCGTGGCGACCTACCGCCGCCGCCTCAGCTCGGTCATCCTGAGCTGAGCGCACCGGCCGCGCCGGCCGTGCCGCCCTTTGCGGTGGACACGCCCCCGAAAGCCTGGCGGCCGCCGGGCTTCAATCGAGAATGATGGAGGCGATGATGCCGGTGGCGATGGCCACCAGCGCATAGTCTGCACCGACCCGCACCCAGTGGTAACCACGGGGCGGCGGCGACAGCCGGGGATAACGGCGCCATTCATCGACCACGTAGTATTGCTGCCGATAGCCGCGTGGCATGGGCCGGCCCGCATGGAACCAGGGCCGGGCACCCGGATAACCGTAGTGCACCACCGGCGGCGGCGCGTAGCGCGGTGGCGGAGGCGGCACGTAGCGGTACTGCGGCGGCGGGCCGCCCCGGTAGGCCGGGTTGTACCCCTGGTGCCGCGGTGCGCCGTAACCCGGTGGCGCCCGATGGCCATAACCGGGCGGCTCGCGGTGACCATAGCCGGGGCCTTGGCCTTGGCCTGGACCGTGGCCGCGCGGACCGCCACGGTCTTGACCGAAATCACGGGCCTGGGCCGCTGCAGCACCGGCCAGACAAGCCGCCGACAGCGCGGCGGCCATCCATAAACGAGCTTTCATCAGACACTCCAACGGTTGAATCGGTCAGGGTTGGAGAGTGACAGGGCCTGCCCGGTTCCGGAAATTACACGTTGGAACAACTCGGCGCGCCATGCGGGCGCCGCGCGTTCAATTGATGCGGCGCAGCGACTGCAGCCGGATCGCCACCGACTCGGCATCGTCGGCATGGGGCTCGTGCACCAGATAACGTTCGAGATCGGCCAGCGCCAGCCTGTGATGGCCCAGCTCTGCGCGCGCCAGACCGCGGTCCCGCCAGCTCGCCCAATGTTCGGGCTGCAGGATGACCATGCGGTCGAGCACCGCCACCAGCCGTGTCCAGTCGTTCTGCTGCTGATGGATTTCCTTGAGGTTGCCCAGCATGCGCGTCAGGATGTCGCGCGGTGCGGCACTGCGCAGAAACAGCGCCAGCGGCAGCTCGGAATCCGCCTGGCCCACCCGCCCCCGGTTCTGGAAGGGCTGCAGACGTTCGGCCAGCTCTTCCCGGCTCAGCGATTGCCCGGTGAACGGGTCGATCACCACCTGCCCCTTGGCCAGTGCCACCTTGACCATGAAATGCCCGGGAAACGACACCCCCGTGGCCGGCAGGCCCAGTCCCTGGGCCAGTTCCATCCAGACCAGGGCCAGCGTGATCGGGATGCCCCGGCGCGTGCGCAGCACCACATGGATATAGCTGTTGTCGGGGTCGTAGTAGTTGTTGACGTTGCCGCCGAAACTGAGCTCGCGGAAAAAGAAGTGGTTGAGCAGGCGCAACCGCTGTACCGGCGTGGCATCGGGGGCCAGCCGGCGCTTGAGGCGCGCCAGCAACTGGTCGATGTCGCCCAGCACCTGCTGGATGTCGAGCTCGGGGTATTCGTCCTGCGCAATCGAGACCGCGGCCTCGAGCAGGGGCATGTCATCGTCGCTGTGCACCAGCGCGGCGAAGTACTCCAATGCCGATGGAGCCGAGAAATTCAGGTTCATGGGCTATCCTCGCATGGCCATCGGCCTCTCGTCATTTCCTGAACAATTGACGCAGCTTGACGCCGGTGATCATCAGCAGGGCAAAGTAGGCTGCCGCTGCCCCTGCCAGTATCGCCGCCATCAGGCCGATACGCGACCCGGGCTGCGCCCGCATCGCGATCCAGTCTACCGCGCCCGCGGCCCACAGCAGCCCGGCGGCCAGCACCAGGCTGGCTCCGCCGACCTGCAGCAGAAAACGCCACCAGCCCGGGCGCGGACGGTACATGCCGCGCCGCACCAGCCCCACCAGCAAGGCCATGGCATTGAGCATGGCACCCAGCCCGATGGACAAGGCCAGCCCGGCGTGACCCAGGCGCGGCACCAGCACCACGTTGAGCAATTGCGTGATCACCAGCACGCCCACCGCGATGCGCACCGGTGTGCGGATATCCTGGTTGGCATAGAAACCCGGCGCCAGCACCTTGATGGCCACCAGGCCCAGCAGGCCCGCACCGTAGCCGGCCAGCGCATGCGCGACCTGACTCACATCCGAGTCCCTGAATGCGCCGTAGTGATAGAGCACCGAGACCAGCGGCTCGGCAAAAGCCAGCAACCCCACGGCGCAGGGCACCGCCAGCAGCACGACCAGTCGCAGGCCCCAGTCCAGCATGCCCGAATACTGTTCGTCGTCGCCGCTGGCCCGCGCGGCCGAAAGTTGTGGCATCAGCACCACGCCCAGCGCCACGCCCAGCAGCGCCGTCGGGAACTCCATCAGCCGGTCTGCGTACGACAGCCAACTCACGCTGCCCGCCCCCAGGTAGGAAGCGATCTGCGTGTTGATGATGAGGGACAGCTGCGCCACGCTCACGCCCAGCAACGCGGGCCCCATGAGCGTGACGATGCGGCGCGTGGCCTCGTCGCGCCAGGCCGACCGGAAACCGCGCCAGCTCACGCTCAGCCGGGGCAGCAGCCCCAGGCGGCGCAAGGCGGGCACCTGCACGCCGAGCTGAAGCAAGCCGCCCAGCATCACGCCCACCGCCATGGCGTAGATGGGCTCGATGCCCAAGCGGGCAAAAGCCGGCGCGCCGAACCAGGCCGCCGCGATCATGCACACGTTCAGCAGCACCGGCGTGGCGGCAGGCACCACGAAATGCCGCCAGGTGTTGAGCACCGCTGCGGCCAGCGCCACCAGCGACATGCAGGCGATGTAGGGGAACATGAGGCGCGTCATCAGCACCGCGGCGTCGTAGCCCTCGGGCGACTGCCGCAGGCCGCTGGCCAGCACCCAGACCATCAGCGGCGAAGCCAGCACCCCCACCAGGCTCACCAGCACCAGGACCCAGGCCAGCACCGTGGCCACTTGGTCGATCAGGTGGCGGGTCTGCGCCTCGGTGTTGCGGGCCTTGCTGGCCGCCAGCACCGGCACGAAGGCCTGGCTGAACGCGCCTTCGGCAAACAGGCGCCGAAACAGGTTGGGAATGCGGAACGCGACATTGAAGGCGTCGGTCAGCGCACTGGCGCCAAAGGCCGAAGCCATGAGCAGCTCCCGTGCCAGCCCCGTGATACGGGAAACCAGGGTCAGGAGCGAGACGGTGGAAGCGGATTTGAAGAGACTCACAACCCGCAGTGTAGCCATGCCGGGCGGGCTTGCTGGCCTTCGCGGTCGGTCGGTGTTAGAATGCCGGGTTCTGCTGACATCATCCTCAAACCCTCAAGGATTACGAACATGGCAACCAAGCCCAAGAAAAAGAACCCCCGTCTGGCGTCCGGCCGCAAACGCGCACGCCAGAACGTCGCCCTGAACGCAGCCAACACGTCGCTGCGCTCGAAGTACCGCACCGTCGTCAAGAACGTCGAAAAGGCCGTTGTGGCCGGCGACAAGACCAAGGCTGCAGAACTGTTCGCCAAGGCACAAAGCGTCATTGACAGCATCGCTGACAAGGGCATCTTCCACAAGAACAAGGCCGCTCGCGACAAGAGCCGCCTGGCCTCCAAGGTCAAGACTCTGGCACTGGCTCCCGCAGCCGCCTGAGCCTAAAAACAGACAAACCCGCACGGGGTGGCTGAGCCGCCCTGCTGTTTGAACCGGGTGCGCTGTCAGCAGAAACGAAAAAACCGCCTTCGGGCGGTTTTTTCGTTTCCGGCGCTCCGTCGAGGGCATTCAAGTCCACACGACGACCGGAAATCGATCCGCAGTCTTGTCACGCGAGCTAGCCGGGGCCCGCCCTCTTGCGGACTCGCCGCCGCGGCCGGCCGCACACGGCGCGCCAAACCGGCGATTCACTTGCCGTCGGACTTGGGCGGCACGTAGCAGGCCTCGGCGATGGTCAAGCCGTTGTCGCGGGCGAAGTTCATGACGAAATCCCAGGCCATGGGTTCGGCGTCGCGCAGGTCGCGATGGACCACCACGCACTTCACGCCGTTCTGCTGGGTGGGAATGCACCAGGGCGAATAGCCGAGGTGGTTTCCTGGGCGCATGCCGCCAGGACGAAACTGGCTCATGACGCCGGCCAGTCGTTCGGCCCAGTCGCTGGGGCGAAACACTTTGCCGTCCTGGGTGATGCCCTGGATAAAAACTTCTTTGGCTGTGGGTTCTGTCATCGAATGGCGGTGGCACGGGCCGTGGGATACCACGGGTGCCAGCAACCGGCGCGCAAGCCCGGAAGACCCCCGGCAGACCGCGGTCGAGAGACTGCCATTTTAGCGCGCAGCCCCTGTCGTGTGTATGTCAGCCGAGCACCCGGCGGGGTCAAGCTCGGTGACCGGGGCATGACGGCACGCATCACACCCATGCGAATAACTCAGCAATGGCGCGGCCCGCCGGCGGCCGGTGCCGCCTAGAATTCGACGCATCCGGCAAAAAAGCCGCCGGCCGGGACGGACGCCGACGCGCCGCCCGACTCGTCCCCCCTGTTATCCGATGGAGTCCAGATCATGACCGCAGCACCTATCCCCGCCGCTTCCCCTCACGTGATGACCACCTACGGTCGCGTGCCCGTGGCCTTCTCGCACGGCGACGGCGTCTGGCTGTGGGACGTCAACGGCAAGAAGTACCTCGACGGCCTGGCCGGCATCGCCGTCAACACGCTGGGCCACAACCACCCGCAACTGGTACCCGCCCTGCAGGAACAGATCAGCCGCGTCATCCACACCTCCAACTATTACCACGTCCCGTTGCAGGAGCAACTGGCGGCCAAGCTGGTCGAACTCTCCGGCCTCGAGAATGCCTTTTTCTGCTCCACGGGCCTGGAAGCCAACGAAGCCCTGATCAAGATCGCACGCAAGTTCGGCCATGACAAGGGCATCGATCGCCCGCAGATCGTGGTCTACGAACACGCCTTCCACGGCCGTTCCATCGCCACGCTGTCGGCCACCGGCAACCCCAAGATCCAGGCCGGCTTCGGCCCGCTGGTCGAAGGTTTCATCCGCGTGCCGCTCAACGACATCGAGGCCGTCAAGAAGGCCACCGAAGGCAATCCGAACGTGGTGGCGGTGATGTTCGAAGTCATCCAGGGCGAAGGCGGCATCCACGCCATGAGCGACGACTACCTGCGCGAGCTGCGCGCCCTGAGCACCGAGCGCGGCTGGCTCATGATGATCGACGAAGTCCAGTCCGGCATCGGCCGCACGGGCAAGTGGTTTGCCCACCAGTGGTCGGGCATCAAGCCCGACGTGGTCTCGCTGGCCAAGGGCCTGGGCAGCGGCGTGCCCGTCGGCGCCGTGCTGGCCGGCCCCGCTGCAGCGCAGATCCTGCAGCCCGGCAACCACGGCACCACCTTCGGCGGCAACCCGCTGGCCATGCGTGCCGGCGTCGAGACCCTGCGCATCGCCGAACAGGACGGCCTGCTGGAAAACGCCGCCACGGTCGGGGCCCACATCCGCGACCGCCTGCAACAGGAACTCGGCCCGGTCGACGGTTTCCAGGAAGTGCGCGGACAGGGCCTGATGATCGGCGTCGAGCTCAAGCACAACTGCGGTGAACTGGTGGGCCTGGGCGCCGAGGCCGGCATTCTGTTCTCGGTCACGGCCGATCGGGTCGTGCGCCTGGTCCCTGCGCTTATCATGACGATCGAGGAAGCCGATCAACTCATCGACATCCTGGTGCCGCTGATCAAGAAATTCCTGGCCGCCCAGTCAGCCTGAGCTTCCTGGAACCCGGTGCCCGGTGCGATCCTGCAGCAGCCCGCTGCCGCAGGATCCGCCGGGCCGACTCCTTTTGCACGCCACGAAACATTACCTGCAATTCAAAGACCTGAGCGCCGACGACTACGCCCACCTGTTCGAGCGTGCCGCGGTGATCAAGAAGAAGTTCAAGAGCTACGAAAAATACCATCCGCTGACCGACCGCACCGTGGCGCTCATCTTTGAAAAGGCATCCACCCGGACCCGCGTGAGCTTCGAGGCAGGAACCTACCAGCTGGGTGGATCGGTCGTGCACCTGACCACCGGCGACAGCCAGCTCGGCCGTGCCGAGCCCATCGAGGACAGCGCACGCGTCATCAGCCGCATGGTCGACCTGGTCATGATCCGCACCTACGAGCAGGAAAAGATCGAACGCTTTGCCTCGCACTCGCGTGTTCCGGTCATCAACGGCCTGACCAACGAATTCCATCCCTGCCAGATCCTGGCCGACATCTTCACCTTCATCGAACACCGGGGTTCCATCGCCGGCAAGACAGTGGCCTGGGTGGGCGACGGCAACAACATGGCCAACACCTGGCTGCAGGCCGCCGAACTGCTGGGCTTCACCGTGCATGTCAGCACGCCCAGCGGCTACGAGATCGACAGCAGCGTCGCCGGCGTGGCCAAGGGCTCGCACTACAAGGTCTTCAAGGATCCGCTCGAAGCCTGCCGGGGTGCCGACCTCATCACCACCGACGTCTGGACCTCGATGGGCTACGAAGCCGAGAACGAGGCGCGCAAGCAGGCTTTTGCCGACTGGTGCGTGGATGCCGAGATGATGGCCGTGGCGGCCCCCGACGCGCTCTTCATGCACTGCCTGCCGGCCCACCGCGGCGAAGAAGTCGAAGCCGACGTCATCGACGGCCCGCAATCGGTGGTGTGGGACGAGGCCGAGAACCGCCTTCACGCCCAGAAGGCCCTGATGGAATTCCTGCTGCTGGGCAAAGTCCAGGGCTGACCTCCGCGTTTCACCGAGCCGCGCCGCAGCCGCCCTTCGGGGCCTCTGCGGCGCGGTTTTTTTGCGTCCAGGCGTCACAGGCTTGTCATGCCCTCGCTCCACAGTCATCGCGTTCCAGCCCCGATGTCCGGAGTCCCAGCATGTCTTTCCCCCTCCCTGTGCACCTCTGGGTGTCGCCCTTGCCCACCCGCTCGGTGCAGCGGGCCGCATCTCGCGCGGCACGCCTGATCCCCGCACTGGCCTTGCTGTCTGCGCTGGGCGCGGCACGAGCCCAGCAGCCCACCCCTGCCGATTCAGCCGTCCCGAACTTCAGGGCCACCCTGGCAGGCCACGCCGTGCTGCCGGCGCAAAGTTTCATCGCCGCACCCAAGGATGCGCCGGCCGACCTCAAGATGAGCGGCAAGTTCACCACCGGCAGCCGGGTCGAGCAGGCCGGCACCGTCGAAGGCCGGTCGGGCGGACGGCCCACGGGGGTGTCTCTGCCGTTCAAGGGCCAGCCCCTGCAGGGCCACTCGGGCATCCAGCACATGCCGGACGGCAGCTTCTGGGTCATCACCGACAACGGTGCGGGCAGCAAGGCCAATTCACCGGACTTCATGCTCTACCTCAACCACTACAAGGTCGACTTCAAGAGCGGACAGCTGCAGCGCCTGGCCACCGTCTTCCTGCACGATCCCGACAAGAAAGTACCCTTCCGCATCGTGCAGGAAGGCAGCGCCACGCGTTACCTGACCGGCAGCGACTTCGACCCGGAGAGTTTCCAGATCACGGCCGACGCCCTCTGGATCGGCGAGGAATTCGGCCCCTACCTGATCAAGGCCGATCTCAAGGGGCGTGTGCTGGGCGTGTTCGAGACCCTGGTCGACGGCAAGCGCGTGCGCTCGCCCGATCATCCCTCGGTCGTCACGCCCGGAGCCCCGGGCGGCAAGGTCGCCTTCGAGGCCCGCCGCTCCAAGGGCTACGAAGGCATGGCCGCATCGCCCGACGGCAGCAAGCTCTACGCCCTGCTCGAAGGTCCTCTGTGGAAAGAAACCGAGCAGGCCTACGAACAGGTGGATGGCAAGGAGGCCCTGCGGGTGCTCGAATTCGACACGCGCCAGGCCGCCTGGACCGGCCGCTCGTGGTTCTACCCGCTCGAAGCCAACGGTCACGCCATCGGCGATTTCAACCTCGTCGACATGCAGTCGGCCGCCGACGGCAGCCATGCCGTGGGCCTGGTGATCGAACGGGACAACGGCGAAGGAACGGCAGACCGCGCCTGCCCGGCCGGCACCAAGGCCGCCAACTGCTTCGACGACATCGCCAGGTTCAAGCGCGTCTACAAGATCGCCTTCGGCAACGACAACGTCGGACAGCCGGTTCGCAAGATCGGCTACATCGATCTGATGGCCATCCAGGACCCGGCGCGGCTGGCCCGCAAACCCCTCAACGGCGACGTCTTCACCTTCCCGTTCTTCACCATCGAGAACGTGGATGCGGTCGATGCCCGCCATATCGTGGTCGGCAACGACAACAACCTGCCCTACTCCAGCAGCCGCGAGCCGAACCGGGCCGACGACAACGAACTCATCCTGCTCGAGGTGTCGGACTTCATGCAGGCACGATGAGCCGATGGCGCCGCGCAGGACCGGGCCGGCTCGACGAGGCCGGGTGCCTGGGTGGGTGCCCGTGCGGCAGCATGACCGCCGCTTCCCCGGCTCTCAGACGGGTTTGAGCTTCAGGCGTTCGATCTTGCCCACGATGACCAGATACGAGAACACCGCCAGCAGCGCATTCGCCCCCACGAACACCAGGGCGCCATTGAAGGAATGGGTCTCGTAGACGATGTAGCCGATCACGATGGGCGTGACGATGCCGGCGATGTTGCCGAACATGTTGAAGATGCTGCCGGCCAGGCCGATCACCTCACGCGGGGCGGTATCCGAGACCACGGCCCAGCCCAAGGCGCCGATGCCCTTGCCAAAGAACGCCAGCGCCATGAAACCGACCACCATCCACTCCAGCTCGACGTAGTTGCAGGCCACCATGCAGGTCGACAGCAGCAGGCCGCCGACGATGGGAATCTTGCGTGCGGCCGTCAGCGAATAGCCACGGCGCACCAGCGCATCCGACAGGATGCCGCCCAGCACACCGCCGACAAAACCGCATACCGCCGGCAGCGAGGCCACAAAACCGGCCTTGAGGATGGTCATGCCGCGTTGCTGGACCAGATAGACCGGAAACCAGGTCAGGAAAAAGTACGTCAGCACGTTGATGCAGTATTGCCCCAGGTAGACCCCGAGCAGCATGCGGTTGGTCAGCAACTGCTTGGCCTGGCCCCACCGCTGCGCGCGGGTGAGCGGCGCCTGGTCGAGGCGCGGGCCCTCGTCCATGTCGACCAGTCCGCCGCCGTCGCGGATGTACTGCAGCTCTTGCGTGTTGACCAGGGGATGGCGTGCGGGGCTCTTGACGAACATCATCCAGATCAGCGCCAGCGCCATGCCGAACACCCCGAGCCAGATGTAGACATGGTGCCAGCCGATGGCGTGCGTCATCCAGGCCATCAGCGGCGTGAAGAGCACGGTGGCGAAATACTGCGCCGAGTTGAACACTGCCGAAGCCGTCCCGCGCTCGGTCTTGGGAAACCAGGATGCGACGACCTTGGCATTGGCCGGGAAGGCCGGCGATTCGGCCAGGCCCACGGTGAATCGCATCAGAAACAGGACCGAGGCGGTGGCGCCCACGGTCGCAAAGGCACCCAGGGTGCTCTGCAGCACCGTGAACAGCGACCAGGCAAAGATGCTGGCGGCGTAGACCCGGCGTGCACCGAATCGATCCAGCAACCAGCCCCCGGGAATCTGGGCCATCACGTAAGCCCAGCTGAAGGCCGAGAAGATGTAGCCCATCTGCAGGTCGCTGAAGCCGAATTCCTGTTTGATGGCGGGACCGGTGATGGACAGCGTTGCCCGGTCGGCGTAGTTGACCGTGGTGACGATGAACAGCATCGCCAGGATCCAATAGCGCGTGCGGCTGCGATCGGCCGCGACGGCGCGCGACACGGCAGAGTTTGTGGGAAACATGTGTGACTCCATTTTTGAGGGCGTCGCCGAGGTCCTGAAACCAAGGGTATTCGCCCATGTTGTGATGTACGTTGTCGTACAAGAATTGTAGGAACTCACACTCTACGAGTACCTGGGAATTACCCTGATGAAATAAAAGAAGCATCCACACCAGGAGTGACCATGCGAAACTCACGATCAACGCCAGCACGTGGCGCCAGCCACTCGTCACACATCATGAACTATCCCGAAAGCCGCCGCCGCCGCGGACGCAGCCTGACCGAAGAAGTCGTGGGCTCGCTGTCGCAGCGTATCGAAGCCGGCGAATTCCCCACGGGCACCAAGCTTCCCTCCGAAACCGAAATCATGCAGCAGGAGGGTGTGAGCCGTACCGTGGTGCGCGAGGCCATCTCGCGCCTGCAGGCCGCGCGGCTGGTCGAAACCCGTCATGGCATCGGGACCTTCGTGCTCGACAAGCCGATCTCGAATTCGCTGCAGCTCGACACCGGCAACATCCTGACCTTGCTCGATGTCATGGCCGTGCTCGAATTCCGCATCAGCATCGAATCGGAAGCCGCCGGCCTGGCAGCCGCACGCCGCACCGACCGCCACCTCGCCGACATGCGCACCGCGCTGGCCGCGTTCGAATCCAGCGTGCAGCAAGGCCCGGGCAGCAGCGTCGAGGCCGACATCGGTTTTCATCTGCAGATCGCGCATGCCACCGGCAACCGCTACTTCTCGGACATCCTGAGCCAGCTCGGCACCACCATCATTCCGCGCACCCGCGTGAACTCGGCCGCGCTGGCTGCCAACGACCAGCAGGCCTATCTGCAGCGCGTCAACCACGAGCATCAGTTCATCCTGTCGGCCATCGAACGCAAGGATGCCGAAGCCGCACGCGCGGCCATGCGCACCCACCTCACCAACAGCCGCGAACGCTTGCGGCAGGCCCACGAAAGCGTCGCCAAGCTGCGCCAGGAAGGCTAGGAAAGCGGCTGTCCAGCGCCTGCCGACAGGCCTGCTGGATAGCCCTGACTTGACGGCCCGGCTGCAAGAAAACCACAATGGCCGGGTCCGCAAGGGTTATCACCAAGACAGGGCTCAAACCCATGTTGTATGATGACCGACATCATCAAATCCTACCTTGCGGCGCTGACCCGCAAATTCCTTGAAACTGGAGACCACCGTGACGACACCTCAAGAACTCAAGAGCATCATTTCCGAAGGCCTGCTGTCCTTCCCCGTGACCGATTTCGACGCGCAAGGCAACTTCAACGCCAAGACCTATTCGGAACGCCTGGAATGGCTGGCTCCCTACGGCGCCAGCGCGCTGTTTGCCGCCGGCGGCACGGGTGAGCTCTTTTCTCTGAACGGCAGCGAGTACAGCGACGTGGTCCGCGCCGCGGTGGCCGGCGCCAAGGGTCAAGTCCCCATCCTGGCCGGTGCCGGCGGTCCCACCCGCACCGCCATCCAGCAAGCCCAGGAAGCCGAGCGCCTCGGTGCGCACGGCGTGCTGCTGATGCCCCATTACCTCACCGAAGCCAGCCAGGAAGGCATTGCCAACCACGTGGCCGAAGTCTGCAAGTCGATCAAGATCGGCGTGGTGTTCTACAACCGCGCCAACTCGCGCCTGAGCGCCGACTGGCTGGCCAAGCTGGCCGACGCCCACCCCAACCTGATCGGCTTCAAGGACGGCATCGGCGAGATCGAACCCATGGTCCGCATCCGCCGCAAGCTCGGCGACCGCTTCAGCTACCTGGGCGGCCTGCCCACTGCCGAAGTCTACGCAGAAGCCTACAAGGCGCTGGGCGTGCCCGTCTACTCGTCGGCCGTGTTCAACTTCATCCCCAAGACGGCCATGGACTTCTACCGTGCCGTCGCCGCCGAAGACCACGTCACCACGGCTCGCCTGATCGACGACTTCTTCCTGCCCTACCTGGACATCCGCAACCGCAAGCAAGGCTATGCGGTCAGCATCGTCAAGGCCGGTGCCAAGCTGGTCGGCCACGACGCCGGTCCCGTGCGCGCCCCGCTGACCGACCTGACCGAAGCGGAAATGGAATCCCTGAACACGCTGATCCAGAAGCTGGGTCCGCAGTAACACCGCCTTGGCGGGCGGACCGCATGTCACCGTATCTGCGGTTTCCACCGCCATAGCACCGGGCCAAAGCCGACGTGAACCGTCGGCCTGGCCTGTTTGTCCTCTTGCTTCATCCTAGGAGACCCTGCTCATGACCATCACCGGCGAAATGCTCATCGGCTTCACCGCCGTTCGCGGCAACGAAGGCAGCCAGCGCGCCTTCGACCCTGCCCGCAACACCGAGATCGATCCCGCCTTCGGCCTGGGTGGCCCCGCCGAAGTCGACCGCGCAGCCGCCCTCGCCGCTGCCGCCTTCGACCCCTACCGCAACCTGCCCCTCGAAAAGCGTGCCGCTTTCCTCGAAGCCATCGCCGACAACATCGTGGCCATCGGCGACGAGCTGCTCGCACGCGCCCACGCCGAGACCGGCCTGCCCCTCGCCCGCCTGACCGGCGAACGCGCCCGCACCGTCGGCCAGCTTCGCCTGTTCGCCAAGGTCGTGCGCGACGGCCACTTCCTGCGCGCCACCATCGACCCGGCACAGCCCGAGCGCCAGCCCCTGCCCCGCGTCGACCTGCGCCTGGCCAAGGTACCGCTGGGCCCCGTGGCCGTGTTCGGCGCCAGCAACTTCCCGCTGGCCTTCTCGGTGGCCGGCGGCGACACCGCCTCGGCCCTGGCCGCCGGTG
>ERZ1031720.47-NODE-47-length-15339-cov-7.849712_pt1 | contig 15339 bp, 16 predicted proteins | sample MGYA00518750_ERZ1031720 | MGnify/ENA primary metagenome ERZ1031720 (study PRJEB33718, sample SAMN03160008) | human skin metagenome | collected 2014-04-10 | study: EMG produced TPA metagenomics assembly of the PRJNA266117 data set (Human skin bacterial metagenome and... | reverse complement strand
CTACACCTCTCTATTCGTCGGCAGCGTCAGATGTGTATAAGAGACAGCTGGACGAACCGGGCGACTTCGGCCTGAAGTCGTGCGACCACGGCGGGCGGTGTGCTGGCTGGAGCCATGAGGCCATTCCAGCTGTCCGCCTCGAACCCAGGGACAGCCTCCGCAATTGTCGGTATGTCGGGTGCGATCGGCGAGCGCACGAGGCTGGCGACGCCGAGCGAAACCACCTTGCCCGACTGCATGTTCGGCAAGGCGGTGACGGCGGTGTCGAACATCAGATCGACCGTCCCGCCGAGCAGCGCTTGCAGCGCGGGTGCGCTGCCGTTGAACGGGACATGCAAGACGTCGATGCCCGCCATCAACTTGATCTGCTCCACGGCCAGGCCCCCGCTGGTGACGATGCCGAACGAGGCAAAATTGATCTTGCCGGGTTGTTCGCGGGCACGGGTCAGCAGTTCGGCCACCGTCCTGACACCCAGCTTCGGGCTGGCGACCAGGAACAGGGGGTAGCGGGCCACCATGCTGATGGGTCGCAAATCCTGGCTTGGCGAGTAGCTGAGTTTGCCGGCCATGGTCGAAGGAGCCAGCGTGATGGCGGTGGGGGACGCGAGCAGCAGGGTGTGGCCGTCGCCTGTTGCCCTGGCCGTGAGCGAAGCGGCGAGCGTGCCAGCCGCACCGGGGCGGTTTTCGACAACCACGGGCTGGCCCAGACCCAGGCTCAGCTTGTGTGCGATCAGCCGAGCCATGATGTCGGAGGCGCCGCCGGCCGGAAATCCCACCAAGAGCTTGATCGGCTGGCTCGGCCAGGGCGCGGGCTGGGTCTGTGCGGCAGCCAGGGTACAGGCGGCTGCGCCGAGCAGCAGGCAAGTCAGCGACCTCGTGAAATAGAAGCAGCTATTCAGAAAGGAAGTCATGAGCGGTTCCTTGAGCGTTGAAGGATCGGACTAGAAATAACCACCCTTTTCCGTGATCTCCTCGATGCTTTGCCCTTCGGCCACCCAACCGAAGATTTTCTTTTCGTTGTCGATGATCTCTTCGGCTCGCTGCAACACGTCGTAGGCGATATCGCGCGGGATGGCAATCACGCCGTCCGCATCGCCCAGAACCACATCGCCCGGCTTGACGAAGACATCGCCGATCTTGACGGGGATCTGGTAATGCGTGATGAGACAACGGCCCAGGCTGCCGTTGGGACTGCGGTAGCGGTAGAAGACGGGGAAGTCCTTGTCCAGAATCTGCTGGGTGTCCCGGATACCGCCGTCGATCAACGCGCCCCGCACGCCCTTGTTGACAACAGTCGCCGTCATGACGCCGCCCCACAGGGTGGCACGCTCATCGCCGGATGTGTCCCAGACCACAAAGGCATGGTCGCCCAGTTCGTCCAGCATCTGTCCACGATAGGTCAGCTCACCGCTGATGCGCGTGTTGGGTGAACTCTTGACCGTGAAAGCCAGTCCGGCGACCGCTCGTTCCGGACGCAGTGCCTGCAGGCTGCTGGGGAAGGCTTGATCGAGCAGGCAGTGCTCGCGCAGCACATCGCAGACGACGGCCGTCTGGGTCTTCTCGAAACGACGCAGCAGTTCGGTGTCGGGGATGGGGAATGGCCGGTCGGAAATCAGTTCGCGTTCGGCGATGAGTTGCTCCAGCCGCATCATGCGGGCTTCGCGCTGCAAGCGGGTCTGGGGGATATTTTCTTGGGTTGTCATGGTGTCTCCTGCTGTGTTCACCTGGTTGGTATCATTAGTGATATCATGTATCGCTAATGATTCAATTGGGCGATGGAGTCGTCGTGTTGTCAATAAGGAAAACGTCATGACCGAAACTGCCGTGCCGTCTTTGGAGCGAGCGATCGAGTTGCTGCTCATGCTGGAATCGGCCCCGGAAGGGCTGAGCGCGCAGAGCCTGATGGTGCAGACCGATACCCCCCGGGCCACGCTCTATCGCATCCTGCGGGTGCTTGGCCACTACGGCGTGGTGCAGCAGGCGGTGGGTGGCGAGGGGCTTTATCGATTGGGGCCGACCGTGGCGCGCTGGGGCGCTCAGGTGCAGACCGCGCGGGAGCTGATCGCTGTCGCCCAGCCGCTGATGGATGCGTTGAGCGTCGAGATTGGCGAGACCGTCAAGCTGGTGGTGCGCGACCGGTTGGAGGCGGTGACGGTCGCGGTTGCGCGGTCACCCCTCGATGCGCGGGTTGCCAGTTTGGTGGGCACGCGACTGCCTTTGCACCTGGGGGTGTCGCAGCGGCTGCTGCTGTCGCGGGCGCCGCAGTCGCTGATTCAAGAGGTGTTGGCCGGACCCCTCGAGAAGCGCACGTCGCGTACGCTCGCCGACCCGGCCAGGCTGCAGGCGAGCCTGGAGCAGTTGTGCGAGCGGCGTTCTGCAGCCGGCCAGGGCGAAGGGCAGAACGGCGTCGGCGCCGCCGCAGCGCTGATCGACGGTGCCACCGGAGAAGCCATAGCTGCGCTAGTGGCGGTTTACATCGCCCCGACCAAAAGCGCGACTCAGGTGAGAGACATCCTGCAAGCGGTCGAGGCCTGCGCGACGAGGATTTCCGCGTTCAAGCCCATGCCTTGACGGCGATGAGTCGCGCCGACCGGCCTGCTTTCAGGCCTGCGCCGTCGCCATGAGCACGGTGCGGCGGGGCCGGGCCGCAGCAGCAGGCGTTGTCTCGGGTGCCCCCGGCAGGGCTCGAAGGGCCGCGAACAGTTCGCCGTCCTCGCCGAGTCCGGCGTTGGGCGTGGTCAGCAGGGTGTCGCCGTAGAACAGCGAGTTGGCGCCCGCGACCAGGCACAGGATCTGTGCTTCGCGGCTCAGTCGCGATCGTCCGGCCGACAGCCGTACCGTGGAGGCGGGCATGACCAGGCGCGTCGTGGCGACCATGCGCACCAGCTCCAGTCCATCGATGGGCGGGAGATCCGCCAGCGGCGTGCCGGCCACCGCCACCAGGGCATTGAGCGGAACGCTTTCGGGATGGGGCGTCATGGTGGCCAGCACGTGCAGCATGGAGGCGCGGTCGTGCACGCTTTCGCCCATGCCGATGATGCCGCCGCAGCACAGGTCGATTCCATGTGAGCGCACGGATGCCAGCGTGTCGAGCCGTTCGCCGTAGGTGCGGGTGCCGACGATCTGCGGGTAGTACTCCGGGCTGGTGTCCAGGTTGTGGTTGTAGGCGGTGAGGCCCGCCTCCGCCAGCTGTGCGGCATGGTGCGGCTGCAGCATGCCCAGTGTCACGCAGGCCTCCATGCCGAGGCCGCGAACGCCGCGCACCATCTCGAGAACCGCATCGAATTCCGCGCCGTCGCGCACCTGCCGCCAGGCGGCACCCATGCAGAAACGCTCCGCCCCGGCGGCCTGTGCGGTGGCCGCCATGGCGACCACCTGAGCCGGGTTCATCAGCTTGTCGCGGTCGAGTTCGACCTCGCGGTGGTGGGCCGATTGAGGGCAGTACGCGCAGTTCTCGGGGCAGCCGCCGGTCTTGATGGACAGCAGGCTGGCTTTCTGGACCTGGTTCGGATCGTGGTGCCGGCGGTGCACGGCGTTGGCCCGACCGACCAGTTCCAGCAGGGGCAGGTCGTGCAGGGCGCGAATCTCGTCGATCGTCCAGTCGTGTCTGAGCACGCCGTCGAGCCGACTCATGACCGCAGGCTCCGGAACCAGTCCGCACCGCGGCTCAGCACAGGCCAGCCGGCGGCCAGCACCAGCACCTTGGCCAGATCGCCCAGCAGGAAAGGCGTAACGCCCAGGGCCAGGACCTGATCGACGGGGACAAAGCGCACCAGCCAGGCTGCCCCGAGGACATAGACGGGCAGCAGTCCGGCCAGCATGGCCAGCAGGCGCCGGATGCCGTTGGAATCAGACGCCGCCAGCCGTCCGACGAGGCCGCTGGCCACCAGGTAACCCAGCAGGTAGCCGCCCGTCGGGCCCATCAGGTAGACCCAGCCGATGCCCCGTTCGGGCGAGCCCGAGAACACCGGCAAGCCGCAGGCGCCTGCTGCGAGGTAAGCCATGAAAGCCGCCACGGCGAGTCGGGGGGGCAGGCCCAGTGCCAGTGCCATCACGGCCAGCGTGTGCAGGGTCATGGGAACGGGCCAGAAGGGCAACTGCACCTTGGCGGCCAGCGTGAGAAGTCCTGCGCCAGCCACGACGGTGGCCAGCGTTCGCAAAGGGGTGATGACGTCGCCGGAACGACGCGACAAGGCAAAAAGAGGCATTTCCGATCTCCGTGAAAGATCGAAAGTATAGATAAATTATTTTATTTATCTCTAAAAATTACCGAATGAGCAATGGATGTATTCTTTAAGTTTCGTTAAAAAATAGCATTTCTTGATAAATTGCTCTAAATTATGGAAATTGAATTTATCTATTTTTTGTCTATCCATTGCACATGCCGGGCCAGCACGGTCGCGGCCCGATCGATCTGGCCCGCACGCAAGGCCGTCAGAATGGCCTGGTGATCGCGGTCGGTGGGGGCCTCCCACTCGCTGCGCCAGCCCGACAGCAGGAACCGCGCACTGGTCGAATGGAGGTCGTCGATGGTCTTGAGCAGGCGCGGCATGTTGCTGGGGGCCAGGATGAGCCGGTGGAAAGAACGGTTGGCCTCTTCCCAGGCCTGCACATCCGGGGCCTTGTCGCAGCGGCGATTGGCCTCGTCGGCCTCGTCCAGAATCGCCGGTGTCAGGTGGGGCGCGGCGTGGCGCAGGGCCAGCACTTCCAGGGCGGCGCGCATTTCCGCGACTTCCTTGACTTCTTCGAGGCTGAAGCCGGCCACGCGCACGCCCCGGCGCGGTTCGCTGACCACCAGCCCCTGGGCTTCCAGGCGTCTGAAAGCCTCCCGGACGGGCACGTGGCTGGCACCGAATTCCTCGGCGATCCTGTCCTGCCCCAGCTTCACCCCGGGCGCCAGCGAGCCTGAAATGATCTGTTCTGCCAGGGCACGGCTGATGCGGGCGGCGAGCGTATTGTCTTTTTGAGCGGTCATAGAGGGATGTGCGTGCACCGGGAGGTGCGGGCCAAGGGGCTATTTTCGTCGCCAACGGGGCCGTTCTGCCGTTGAGGCCCCATTCGGCGACCGTGTTCGGCGCGCCATGGCTGGCCACGGGCGCCTGCAGGGCCGCCGGCCCCGGTCTCTAGAGCGCGCTGCTGTAGCCCTGGCCCATCTGGTCCATGGCAATGGCCAGCACCCGCAGGGATTGCTGCACGTCGTTGCGGCTGACATGGCCGCCCAGGCACAGGCGCAGGGCGGGCGGCGGATCGGCATCGGTCGAGAACGCCACGCTGGCCACGGCCGGCACGCCCTGGGCACGCAGAGACGCCGCCAGTTCGGTGGCGCTGCGGGCCTGCGGCACCTGCAGCCACAGGTGGAAGCCGTCGGGATGGGTCTGGACCTCGAAATCCTGCAGGTAGCGGCTGGCCAGGGCCTGGCGCGCGGCCGACTCGGCGCGGATCGCATCGAGCATGCGGTAGGCCAGGCCCGAGACGATCCAGCGCGTGGCCAGCGCGGCGGTGATCGGCGAGGCCATCACCGCCGTGGCGCGCAGTGCACCGGCCAGCCGTTGCCCGAGCATCTCGCTGGGGGCGTGCACGTAGGCCAGTCTCAGGCCCGCGCCCAGGCTCTTCGACAGCCCGCTGATGTAGTAGGTGAGCTCCGGAGCGAGGCTGCTCAAGGTCGGCAGGTTCCGGTCGGTGAGCTTGCCGTAGGCGTCGTCCTCGATCAGCGGGATGCTGTAGCGCAGCGCGATGTCGGCGATCGCTTCGCGGCGTTCGCGCGGCAGGGTGGCCGTGGTCGGATTGTGGATGGTGGGATTGCAGATCAGGGCGCGCGGATACAGCGTCTTGCAGGCGTGCTCGAACGCCTCGGGCAGCAGGCCGTCGCCGTCCATCGGAAGGGCCTGCAGCTTCACGCCCAGTTGCGCGGCGATGGCCTTGATGCCGGGATAACAGAGCGACTCCACACAGACGATTTCTCCGGGGCGGGCCAGCAGCGACATCAGCGCCAGCAGCACGCCATGGATGCCGGGGGCCACCATGACCTGGGCCGCCGTGCATTGCGGCAGATGGGAGCGCAGCCACTGCACGCCGGCCTCGCGGTCTTCGTGGCTGCCGCCGAAATCCTGGTAGCGCAGCAGGTCGTACAGGGCGGGCTTGCCATGGGGGCACATCACCTCGTGCAGGCTGTCGGCCATGGCCTGCAGCAGCGGCGGCGCATCCGGTTCGGGCGGCGAGTTCATGGTCATCGCCGCACCGGTGCCGGCCCGTATCGGCAGGCCGGGGTGACTGCCGCGCACCACCGTGCCGATGCCCACATGGGTGTCGATGAGCCCGCGCTTGCGGGCCTCGGCATAACCGCGCGCCACCGTGGTGTAGTTCAGGCCCAGGTCGCGCGCCAGGTCGCGCAGCGTCGGCAGCGGGTCCCTCACGGCCAGGCTGCCTTTGTGGATGTCTTCCGCAATCACTTCCGCGATCAGGATGTAGGCGGGCTTGGCGCCTTCCTGGATGCGTTTGAGCCAATGTCTGGGCGTGGTCACCATGGGCAGCTCCTGAATGTTCGGGATGCGGGCAGGGCGGCGGTCGCATTGATCGCATCCCATGCAATCAATAGATTGCAAACATCGTGCCGATCAATGACCCTGCCGCTGACGCCTTCATGCCCGATAAACAGGCGGATTCAGCCAGTTTGGTGCAACGCGTGGAAATGATTGCGTGCATTGATCGCAGCGTCGCCGATGGATTGCGCATCGGCTGTTCGCCCGGCGAGCCACGTTCTGGAGGCGGTGGCCGCATGGCGTCGCAAGCCGGCGGCGCGACGGGCCCCGTGCGGTGCGCTTGATCGCCGATTGATCGCTTTTTTCTGCGGGCTCTGCGCGATCTCTGGCACATCGCATGCAACACCGTCGGTGTCCAGCGGCACCCGCCGCGTTCATCAACCTGACGGAGATTCCCCATGCCCAAAGTCACGCGCCCTGCCAACGAAAAAGGCGACTTCCTGGTCGACTACGAGGAAAAGGTATTCGAGGACGTGAAGGCCGAGCCCGGCGAGAAGGCCCTGGTCACCTTCCATACCGTGGCCTTCGAAGGCTCGATCGGTTTTGTCAACCTGCTGCAGGCCACGCGGCTTCAGCGCAAGGGTTTCGAGACTTCGATCCTGCTGTATGGACCCGGGGTCACGCTGGGCGTGAAAAGAGGTTTCCCTACCTTGGGCGATGCCGCATTCCCGGGTCACCTGAACTTCAACGACCAGATCGCGAAGTTCATCGCGGAAGGCGGCAAGGTCTACGCCTGCCGTTTTGCGCTGCAAGCCCTTTATGGGCACGGTGAAGGGGCATTGATCGAAGGCATCCGTCCGATCAATCCGCTCGATGTGCTGGATGTCGTGCTGCTGCACCGCAAGGCCGGCGCCTTCATCCTCGACACCTGGACCCTCTGATCTTTTTCCGGAAAGCCCGAACCATGGCCGCTCCGCGCTCCGTCCGTGCCGCCGCGATCCAGATCGCGCCGGACTTCGATCGTCCCGATGGCACGCTCGACCGCGTGTGTGCGGCCCTGCAGGACGCCGCCCGCAAGGGCGTGCAACTGGCCGTCTTTCCCGAGACGTTCGTGCCCTACTACCCCTACTTCTCGTTCGTGCTGCCGCCCTGCCAGCAGGGCGCGCCGCACCTGGCGCTGTACGAGCAGGCCGTGGTCGTTCCGGGCCCGGTCACGCATGCCGTGGCGCAGGCTGCCCGCAGCCACGGCATGGTGGTGGTCCTGGGGGTGAACGAGCGCGACCATGGCAGCCTCTACAACACGCAACTGATCTTCGATGCCGATGGCAGCCTCAGGCTCAAGCGGCGCAAGCTGACACCCACCTATCACGAGCGCATGGTGTGGGGGCAGGGCGACGCGGCAGGCCTCAAGGTCGTCGACACCGCCGTGGGCCGGGTCGGTGCCCTGGCGTGCTGGGAGCACTACAACCCGCTGGCCCGCTATGCGCTGATGGCGCAGCACGAGGAAATCCACTGCGCCCAGTTTCCCGGTTCGCTGGTCGGCCCCATCTTCGCCGAGCAGATGGGGGTGACCATCCGCCACCACGCGCTCGAATCCGGGTGCTTTGTGGTGAATGCGACCGGCTGGCTGACCGATGCGCAGATCCAGTCCGTCACGCCCGACCCCGGGCTGCAGCGTGCGCTGCGCGGCGGCTGCCACAGCGCCATCGTCTCGCCCGAGGGCAAGTACCTGGCCGAACCGTTGACCGAAGGCGAAGGCATGGTCGTCGCCGACCTCGACCTCGGGCTGATCACCAAACGCAAACGCATGATGGATTCGGTGGGCCACTACGCGCGGCCCGAGCTGCTGAGCCTCGCCGTCAACGATCGGCCGGCCCAGCCGATGTTCGCCATGCCTGCCGCAGGCCCCGAAGCCCAAGGCCCCGTCAACCCGTTTCCGCACGTCACCGGAGAGCATCATGAACAACCCCAGCAGCGCCATCTCGAATCGACAGCTGATGACCGAGTTGCAGTCCTTCGGGCTGCGGCTGGTTGATCCGGGGGCCGGCGCGGCCAGCCGCAAGGGCGGCGCCGGTCCGTCCGACCACAAGGCCGTCACGGTCGACGGCCATACCATCATGGTGCCCGTGCACACGTCGTCGGCCTGGTCCTCGCCGTTCACCGCGCAGGCACCGGACGCGCAGGGCGTGAGCGTGGTCACGCGGGGCACCATCCCGATCGCCCGTGTTTCGTTCCCCAGGCAGCCGCGGTTCTACAAGCTGCAGACCTTCGACGGCGTGCCCTATTCTCACATCGCCACGCTGCATGGCTCGGACGTGCTGGCCACCACGGTGCTGCAGACCTGCATCCGGTATGAAAGCCGGCGCAAGATGTGCAAGTTCTGCGCGATCGGCCAATCGCTGGCCGCCGACCGCACGATCGCCCGCAAGACGCCCGACCAGCTGGCCGAGGTCGCCCGCATGGCGGTCCTGCTCGACGGCGTGAAACACATGGTGATGACGACCGGCACACCGAACGCCACCGACCGCGGCGCCTCCATCCTCTGCGACAGCGCGTTCGCCATCAAGGCGGCCGTCGACATTCCCATCCAGGGCCAATGCGAGCCACCGGACGACGACCGCTGGTTCGAGCGCATGCGCGCCGCCGGCATCGACACCCTGGGCATGCATCTGGAGACCGTGACGCCCGCCGTGCGCGAACGCATCATGCCGGGCAAGGCCAGCGTGCCCGTGGCGCGCTACATGAGTGCTTTCGAGGCCGCCGTGCAGGTCTTCGGACGCGGCCAGGTCAGCACCTACATCCTGGCCGGACTGGGCGACACACGCGATGCCATCCTCGAGATGTGCACGCAGTTGCTGGCGCGCGGCGTCTATCCGTTTGTCGTGCCTTTCGTTCCGATCAGCGGAACACCGCTGGAAGACCACGCGCCGCCGACGCCCGAGTTCATGAAATCCATCCTCGAACCGCTGGGCCGCATGGTGACCGATGCGCGCCTGCGGTCGGCGGACATCAAGGCCGGCTGCGGCAAGTGCGGCGCCTGCTCGTCGCTGTCGGTCTACGAAAGCTGAAGCAGCCACAAGGAGATCCGCCATGAACTGCCTGCTCGATGCCTCGGTGCAAGAAACCGTGGCCCATGCCACCTATCTGCCCTGCGAGTACCTGGTGCGCCAGGCCATCCATGATTGCGAGATTCGCGAGGCAATGGCCTTGCGGCGGGCCGTTTTCTGCATCGAGCAGGGCATCTTCCTGCAGGACGACCGCGATGCCGTCGACACGCAGGCACAACTGCTGGTGGCGCTGGCCTGCGAAGCCGGCATTGCCGGCCAGGTGGTGGGCACCGTTCGCATCCACGAGGCCTCGCCGGGCGTGTGGTGGGGCTCGCGGCTGGCCGTGCATCCGGCCTTTCGCAGCCTGGGCCAGTTGGGGGCCACGCTGATCCGGCTGGCGGTTTCCCGGGCCCATGCGCAAGGCTGCCAGCGTTTCATGGCGCATGTGCAGGCACAGAACGGGCCGATGTTCGAGAAGCTGCGCTGGCAGCCGCGGCAGGAACTGGCCATCCACGGCCGTCCCCATCTGGAAATGCAGGCCGATCTCGACGCCTATCCGCCCTGCCACGATGCGCTGAGCGGCTTTGTCACCCGCACCCGGAGCCGCACATGAACTGCAGCTTGCCCGAACTCATTGCGGACCTGCGCGCCAGCCGGGGCTTTGCCCACAAGACCGACATCGGCGGCGTGGTCTCCACGCTGCAGGCTGCCGCCACCGAAAACTGGCCGCCCTTCGGCCGCACCTCGGTGCCGATCGGCGACGACTGCGCGGCGCTGCCGGACGGCCACGGCGGCCACCAGTTGCTGGCGATCGAAGGGCTGGTCGAGGACTTCATCGTGCGCATGCCCTGGTTTGCAGGCTACAGCGCGGTGATGGTCAACGTCAGCGACATCTATGCCATGGGCGGACGCCCGACGGCGGTCGTCAACGCGCTGTGGAGTCAGGGCATGGAGCCCGGCCGCGAGATGCTCGAAGGCATGGCCTGCGCCGCCGCACGTTACGGCGTGCCCCTGGTGGGGGGCCACAGCAACAACCGCAGCGAGCGGCCGCAACTGGCCGTGGCCATTCTCGGCCATGCCCGCAAGCTGTTGTCGAGCTTCAATGCGCAGCCCGGCGACGATCTGGTCATGGCGGTGGATCTGCGTGGCGAGTGGCAGGATCCGTTTCCGTATTGGAACGCCTCGACATCGGCTCCTCCGGCGCGCCTGCGCGACGACCTCGAGATCCTGCCCCGCCTGGCCGAGTCGGACCTGTGCGATGCCGCCAAGGACATCAGCATGGCCGGCGTGCTGGGCACGGCACTGATGCTGCTGGAGAGCTCCGGGGTGGGAGCCCGGGTGTCGCTCGATGCCGTTCCGCGCCCGCCCGGCGTGGCACTGCTGCGCTGGCTCACGGCTTTCCCCAGCTTCGGTTTTGTGCTCAGCGTGAGGCCCCGGCATCGCGACCAGGTCCTGGCGGCCTTTGCCGGACGGGGCCTGGCCGCGGCGGTCATCGGAACCGTGGAGGCTTCGAGTGCCCTGTGCCTGCAGCACGGCTCGGATACGGACACGCTGTGGGATTGGGCCGAGCAACCGTTCATCCGTGCAGCAGAGAGCGTCCACCATGACTGAAAGCCTGTCGATCGCCTTGTTCACCCACTCCGTCAATCCGAGGGGCGGCGTGGTGCACACCCTGGAACTGGCCCAGGCCCTGCAAGCGCAAGGCCACGCGGTCACCGTGATTGCCCCGGCCCGGCCGGGCCAGACGTTCTTTCGCCCGGTCGCCGGTGACAGCGAGTGTGTCTTCCTGACCGGCGAGCCCGCCGCCCGGCTCGCCGACGACATCGGCCTGCGCATCCACGCCATCGAGCAGCATCTGAAGAGCCCGGGCGGCTTGCTCCAGCGCCGCCGGTTCGACATCTTCCATGCCCAGGATCCGATCGGCGCGAATGCGCTGGCCAACCTGCGCGGGCAAGGCCTGGTGCCCCATTTTGTCCGCACGGTGCATCACCTGGATCATTTCGACGACGTCCAACTGGCCACATGGCAGGAACGGGGCTACCGCGAAGCCGATGCCGTGCTGTGCGTCAGCCCCATGTGGCAGCAGCGGCTGCGGCACAGCCTGGGCCGCGATTGCGGATTGGTCTGCAACGGGGTCGACCTGCGGCGCTACCGGCCGCTGCCCGGTCCGGGTGACGGGGCGTTGCGCCGGCGCCTGGGGCTGGTGCCGGGTGGGGAGGTCGTCCTTTGCATCGGCGGCATCGAAGAACGAAAGAACACCGTCCGCCTGCTGCATGCATTCGCACAACTGCGCACATCGCGGCCTGCAGCTCAGCTCGTCGTCGCCGGCGGGGCCAGCCTGCTCGACCACAGCGCCATGGCGCGGGATTTCCAGCAGGCCCTGGCGCAACATGGCCTGTCACAAGGCCCAGGGCAGGCCGTTGTCGTGACCGGACCGCTGCCCGATGCCGACATGCCGGGCCTGATGCGGTTGGCGAGCGTCACGGCCATGCCCTCTCTGCGCGAGGGATTCGGCCTGGTGGTGCTCGAGTCGCTGGCCTGCGGAACGCCGGTGGTCGTTTCGCGTATCCGGCCCTTCGTCGACTACCTGGCGCCGCAGGATGCCCGTTGGGCCGATCCCCTCGATCCGTCCTCGATCGCCCAGGCCCTGAGCCAGGCCCTCGACGGGTACGACCCTGTCGAGACGGCGGCCACCGCACGCCGTCTGGCCGATCACTACGACTGGCATGTCAGTGCCCGCCAGCACGTGGCGCACTACCGGCGGTTGCTGATGTCCGGCGCCAGCGCATCCGCCGTCGCATGCGACGCCGCATGAATTCATCAATGAGAAAGTCGTTTAAAGAGGATTGACGCCATGCCTGCCATGCACTTTTCCGTCCGCTGGCCGGACCAGAAGGAAACCCGCTGCTATTCACCGTCGCTGGTCATTCAGGACTATTTCCAGCCGGGAAGCGAATACGCGCTCGGCGATTTTCTGGACCAGGTCCGGGAGGCCCTGAACATCGCCTCCGAAAGGGTCCGAGCCAAGTACGGATTCGCCTGTTCGCAAGCCTTGGACCAACTGGCCGAGATCGAAAGCCTGGCTGCAGGGTTCCGGCCCGACAGCCGCGTCACGGTGACGGCATTCGGCCCCTGACAACGCGGCCGATCCGAGAGCGCACTGCAACGGACCGCCCGGCGCACCTTCGGGTCGCGCGGCATCCACTCCCCCGACCTCCACCCACACATCCGAAGAGAACGTCATGCCCACCCCTTCCAGCACCTTCGACCCTGCCGTTCGCCACTACAGCGTCATCATCGTGGGGGGCGGCCAAGCCGGTCTGTCCCTGAGCGTCTACCTGCAGCAGCGCCGCATCGATCACCTCGTGATCGAGAAAAACAAACTGGTTCACACCTGGAACGACCAGCGCTGGGATGCCTTCAGCCTCGTCACGCCCAACTGGCAGTGCAACCTGCCGGACTGGCCCTATCGGGGCGACGATCCGCACGGTTTCATGGTGAAGGACGAGATCAACGCCTGGCTGGCGGGGTTTGTCGAGCAGGTCCGCGCTCCGGCCCTCGAGATGACCGAGGTCCAGCGGGTCTCGCGGCCCGAGCTCCAGGCCCCTTGGCAAGTCGAGACCAGCCGCGGCCTGTACACGGCCGATCAGGTGGTGGTGGCGTCCGGCGGCTATCACGTGCCCATGGTGCCGCGTTACGCGGAACGCCTGCCCGCCACCGTGACGCAGGTCCATTCGGCCGATTACCGCAATCCGGCTCAGTTGCCCGAGGGCGGGGTGCTGGTCGTGGGCAGCGGGCAATCCGGTGCCCAGATCGCCGAGGATCTGCATCTGGCCGGCCGCCAGGTGCATCTCGCCGTGGGCAATGCCCCGCGCTGCGCCCGTTTCTACCGGGGCAAGGACGTGGTCGACTGGCTGGCGGACATGGGCTACTACGACATGCCCGTCACGGCTCACCCGTTGCGCGAAGGCGTGCGCGACAACACCAACCACTACGTCACCGGCCGTGACGGCGGGCGCGACATCGACCTGCGGCAGTTTGCGAAGGACGGCATGGCGCTGTACGGCGTGCTGAGCGGCTACGACGACGGTGCGTTCACGTTCCGTCCCGACCTGGCCCGCCATCTCGACGATGCCGACCGCATCTACAACGGCATCAACGCCTCCATCGACAAGTTCATCGCCGCGCAGGGCCTGGATGCGCCTGCTGCCACGGCTTATGAAGCGGTCTGGCAGCCCGCAACGGAACACACCACGCTCGGCCTGGCGGAGTCGGGCATCACCAGCGTGATCTGGTGCATCGGCTTCATGCCCGGGTTTTCGTTTGTGGATGCGCCCGTGTTCACGGGGCGGGGTCATCCCGTCCACCTGCGCGGCGTGACCGGGGTCGGCGGTCTTTATTTCCTGGGCCTGCCGTGGCTGCACACCTGGGGCTCGGGCCGCTTCTCGGGCATTGCGCGCGACGCCCAGTATCTGGCCGAGCAGATCGAGCAGTTTCGCCTGAAGCCGGCTTCGGGCAGAGCCCTGGCGGCCGACGCCTGTCACGAAGAGGCCATGGATCCCGCCTGAGTCCCCGGGCCGAGACGGTTCATTCATCGCAAAGGAAGCCATGCTCAATCTGGCCACCCATCTCAGCCGCAGCGCCCATGTCTTTGGCGACCGCACCGCCATCTCTTGGTGCGGCACCACGCTCAGCTACCGCACGCTGGATGCGCTGAGCAACCGCACCGCCCATCTGCTTCGCCGCCTGGGCGTCGGTCCTGGCGAAAGCGTGGCCCTGTGCTGCAGCAACCGCCCCGAGTTCGTGTGGAGCTACTACGCCATCCTCAAGCTGGGTGCGGTGGTGGTGCCGCTCAATCCGCAGTTCAAGACCCGCGAGTTCATGCACCATCTCGACGATGCGCAGGTCCGTGCGATGCTGTGCCTCGAAGGCCGGGGCGAGACGGAGACCGGCCACCAGGCCCGTCTGGCGTGGCAGGCCCTGGGCAAGCCCGAGGCGCTGTTCCTCTCCATCGCCGACGACGTGCCTGGCCGGTCGCGACGCCGGCACCCGCGGCGAACGAGGAGACGCCGGGTGCCTTTCCCGCGGACTCGCTGCGCAGCCGGATCGCTGCGATGCCCGCCACGTTCGACACCGTGATGACGCAGGAGACGGATACGGCCGTGATCCTCTACACCTCGGGCACGACCGGAACGCCCAAGGGCGCGGAGCTCAGCCACAGCAACCTGACGCTGAATGCCGCCTACTCCGGCCTGATGCAGAAGGCCGATTCCCGCGACGTGCATCTGGTGGCGCTGCCGCTGTTCCACTCGTTTGGGCAGACGCTGCAGATGAATGCCGCGGTGGTGGTCGGCGCCGAGATGGTTCTGATGCCCCGCTTCGATCCCCTGCGCGCGCTGCAAGCCCTGGCACACCATGGCGTGACCTTGTTCGCCGGCGTGCCCGCGATGTACCTGGCTCTGCTCGATGCCGGAAATGCAGCGGGTGGTCCGGTGGATCTGGCCGCGGTCGCCGGCACCTGGCGCCTGGGCATGTGTGGTGGATCGGCCTTGCCGTTGACGGCCATCCAGGCCTTCGAACAGCAGTTCGGACTCACCCTGCTCGAAGGGTACGGCCTGTCCGAGACCAGCCCCCTGGCGCTGTTCTCGTTTGGCGATACACCGCGCCTGCCCGGCGCCGTCGGTTACCCGCTGTACGGCACGGAAACCCGGCTGAGGCCGGGGGCTGCCGCAGCCGGGGGCGAGCCGGGACGCGGCGAAGTCCAACTGCGGGGGCATCACGTGATGAAAGGTTATTACCGGCGTCCCGATGCC
>ERZ1031720.46-NODE-46-length-15474-cov-7.164991_pt1 | contig 15474 bp, 13 predicted proteins | sample MGYA00518750_ERZ1031720 | MGnify/ENA primary metagenome ERZ1031720 (study PRJEB33718, sample SAMN03160008) | human skin metagenome | collected 2014-04-10 | study: EMG produced TPA metagenomics assembly of the PRJNA266117 data set (Human skin bacterial metagenome and... | reverse complement strand
TACGAGTTTTCTGCCTGTCTCGTGGGCTCGGAGATGTGTATAAGAGACAGGGGCACCCGCCTGTTCGAAGACCGTCAATGCAGACGCATAGGCATCCAGCACGTCGGGAGCCACGCCCTGCAGATCCGCAGCACCCAGGCAGCCCATGCGCAAACCGGCAAAAGGCTGCAGGGGGTCGCCTTGCGGTGCGGCGGGTGCACTGCCCGGCCGGCCCAGCGCCTGCCCTTCGGCCAGCACCTGCATCAGGGCCAGGGCATCGATGGCACGCGTGGCAAAGACCCCCACGCTGTCGAGCGTCGGGCTCAGGGCAGCGACCCCGCGTGCATCGACCAGGCCCCACGTGGGCTTGTGGCCGGTGATGCCGCACAGCGCTGCGGGCACACGGACCGAACCGCCGGTGTCGGTGCCGATGGCCAGCGGCACCATGCCGGCAGCCACCGCCACGGCCGAACCGCTGCTCGATCCGCCCGGGCTCAGGTGCTGCGCGCCACCCCAGGGATTGCGCGGTGTGCCCATGAACTCGTTGAGCCCCCAGGCCCCGAGGGCAAATTGCACCAGGTGGGTCTTGCCGACGATGACGGCACCTGCGGCCAGCAGCGTGTGCACCAGCGGCGCCGACACGTCCGCAAGCGCTTCGCGCCGGAAAGCGCAGCCCCAGGTCGTGGCCTTGCCGGCGATATCGACCAGATCCTTGATGGCAACGGGCACGCCGTGCAGCGGTCCCAGCCAGTGTCCGGCCTGCAGCATCGCATCGGCGGCTTCGGCGGCCGCCAGGGCCTCGTCTTCATAGACCTCGACGAAAGCGCCCAGGTGCGGATCCAGTGCCCGGATGCGTCGCAGGCATTCCTGGGTGGTGGCCAGCGCGCTGGTACGCCCTTGGCGATAGTCGGCTGCGTGCTCGGCCAGGCTGGGCCACGGCGCGGGGCTCGAACATGGGGCGGCGGCGTTCATCGGGCCTCCATCGCTTTCCGGATGACGGCCGTCGTGCCCATGATGTCGGGATACTTCTCGCCCGCGCGCAGGCGGGCCAGGGTGGTCTTCTCGTCGTGCTGCATCTGCAGGGCACGCCGGGCCGAGGCCTGGATGTCGGCGCGCGGCATGACCAGCAGACCGTTCTCGTCGGCCAGCACGGCATCGCCGGGGTTGACGGCCACGCCGCCGCAACTGACGGGCACGCAGAACTCGCCGCCCAGCCCCAGCGTCTTGACCGTCACGGCCGAGACGCCACGCGACCACACCGGCACGCCGTATTCGCGCAGTTCGCCGAGGTCGGTCACGGCGCCATCGACGATGATGCCCGCCACGCCGGCGCAGCGCGCTGCGTAGGCCACTGCGCCGCCGAGCGAGGCAATCGCCCGGTCCCCGCAGCGGTCGATCACCAGCACATCGCCGGCACGCGCCTGCCCGATGGCGTAGTGCACGATCGAGCCGTCCATGCCGGGCATGCGCACGGTGATGGCCGTTCCGGCAATGCGTCTATCCTGGAAATGGGCCCGGATGCCGATGTCCATGAAACCGGTGAATCGGAAATGGCCGATCACGGCCGGTTCGGCCTGCACCAGCAGATCGAGATCGTCGGGCGCAATGGCGGGCGGCAGGGGATTGAGGACAAACATCGCTAGACTCCAAAACAAAAGGCGTTGACACGTGCCAATCTACGGACAGCGCCGCACATCGCCAAGTCAGTAATTTCGACCATACTTGATTAATTTTTTTGCGATGCTCCGATTCACTCTGCGCCAGCTCGAAGCGTTCTACTGGACAGCCAAGCTGGGCACGGCACATGCCGCAGCCGATCACCTCAGCCTGACGCAGCCGGCCGTGTCCACGCGGATCCGCGAACTCGAAGGCACGCTGGGCCTGGCGCTGTTCCGGCGCAGCCAGCAACGCATCGAACTCACGGCCGAGGGCATCAATGCACTGGCCTACGCCGAGCGTGTATTGGGCGCGGGCCAGGATCTGGAACTGCTGGGCAGGGGCGCATCGCCGCTGCGGGGCGTGCTGCGCCTGGGCGCCGACGAGTCGTCGGCCACCGTCGGCATGGCAGAGACACTCACCCGGCTGAAGGCCAGACACCCCGACCTGCGCATCGAACTCACGGTCGATGTCGGTAAGGTGCTGTCTGAAAAAGTCGAAAAACGCGAATTGGATGTGGCCCTGCACAGCGGCGGCACCACCAGTGCCCACGTGACACGCAAGCCCATGGGCGCCATTCGCTTCTGCTGGGTCGCGGGGCAGACCAGCGGCTTTCCCGCAGGCCGGGTGCAGCCGGCCATGCTGGCAGACCTTCCCATCGTCACCCACAAGGCGCCGACCACCCTGCACAGCCTGGTGGACGACTGGCTGCGCACCGGTGGCCACGCGTTTCGCACGTTTCATTCGTGCAACTCGCTGGCCCTCATGCTCGATCTGGTGCGCCACGGACATGCCATCGCGGTGCTGCCGTATGCGCTGCTGCGCCCTTATGTGGAGTCGGGCGAGGTGCGCATCCTGGAGGCCGATCCGCCGCTGCCCATGGCGCAGTGTTTCATTTCGTACACCGACACGGCCCAGGCCGCCGGCGTGCAGGCGTTCATCGAAGTCGCGCAGGCCGTGTATGCCGACAAGCAGTTCTTCTCGCCGATCGAGTCGCTGCCGGACTGACACCTGAAAGCAAAAAAACGCACCGCCGCTCCACCCCCTGCAACAGAAACGTTCAGGGCCTGGAACGGCGGTGCGGTGATGCGCACAAGTCGGCGGTCAGTCGGCGGGGAAAGAGCCTGTCGGCACGACCGGCCCACCACAGGCGGTCGATCGCGCCGCCCACCCGCCCGCCGGGGCACCGTGCCGATCACAGAGGAACGGCCGGACCCCGATGAACGCGCCTCAGGGCAGCGCGTAGGCGATGATGTAGTCGCCGCGGTTGTCGTTGGTGCCGGTGCGTGTCGCACCGCCCACGGTGACGACGACGTACTGCTTGCCGTCCTTGCCCATGTAGGTCATGGGCGCGCCCTGGCCACCGACCGGCAGACGTCCGCGCCACAGTTCGCGGCCGGTGTCGTTGTCCAGCGCACGCAGGTAGTAGTCCAGGGTGCCGTGGAAGAAGGTCAGACCCCCCTTCGTCACCAGCGGACCGCCCATGGTGGGCATGCCCAGCGGGATGTGCACGCCCGGCACGATGCCGCGCACAGGCGCGTCTTCGATCGAGCCCATCGGCACCTGCCACTTGGTCTTGCCGGTGGTCAGGTCGATGGCCGTCATGCTGCCGAACGGCGGCTTGAAGCACGGCACGCCCAGCGGGGAGACAAACATCGAACGCTCCACGCCCCAGGGGGTGCCGACCTGCTCGGAGTACTCGCCTTCGGTGCTCGGTGTCAGCCCGATGCGCTTGGCTTCGTCCTGCTTGATGAAACGGCCCCATTGCGCCATGCGGATGTCGTTGACGATCAGCGTTCCGGTGGACGCATCGACTGCGCCGCCGCCCCAGTTGAAACCACCGTAGTAGCCCGGATAGATCAGCGTGCGCTGGCCTTCGGCCAGAGGCGTGAACTCGCCTTCCCAGCGCATTTCCTTGAACTGGATGCGGCAGTAGAGCTGATCGAAGATCGACGCGCCCCACATGTCGGACTCCTTGAAGCGCTCGGTGCCCACGGACAGGGCCGAGTACGGCTGCGTGGGTGCGGGGTTCATGCCTTCGACCGCGTCGGTCGAGACCGCACGCTGCTCGACGTCGAACACCGGTGTGCCGTCGCGGCGGTCCAGCACGAAGATCTGGCCGCGCTTGGTCAGGCCGATCACCACGGGCGTGGTCCCGCCTTCCTTGTTGGGCAGGTCGTACAGGATGGGCTGGGCCGAGACGTCGTAGTCGAACTGATCGCGATTGGCCGTGCGGAAGTGCCACTTGTCGACGCCGGTCTTGACGTCGATGGCGACGATGGCATCGTTGTACTCGTCCGAGTAGGCATGGCGGTTGCCGGCCCAGAAGTCGGGCGTCTGGTTGCCGGTGGGAATGTAGGCCAGGCCCAGCTTGGGATCGTACGAAGCCGTGCCCCAGAAATTGGGCGACTCGGGCGCATAGAGCTCGCCCTCGGGCAGCGGCGTGCTGTCCTTCGGACGTGCCGGATCCCAGGCCCACAGCAGTTGGCCGGTCCGCACGTCGAAGCCGCGCACCACGCCCGATGCCTCGCCCACACGCAGGTTGTCGTTGAGCTTGCCGCCGATCACGACGACATCGCCGGCCACCAGCGGCGCCGACGTCAGGTAATACGAATCTTCGGCACCGTGGCCCAGGTTCTTCAGCAGATCGTAAGACCCGTTGTCGCCGAAACCTGCACACGGTTGGCCGGTCGCGGCATCGAGCGCGATCAGGCGGGCGTCCACCGTGGTCATCACGAGGCGCTTGCGGCAGGCGGCGGCCTGTTGATCGGCACCGGCCACGGCCGTGGCCTGCGATTCGGGCTCGGCAAAGTAGCCCAGGCCCCGGCAACGTTTCCAATGCGCATTGGCGAAGGTGTTCTTGACCTGCGGGTCGTACGACCATTTCTTTTCGCCCGTCTGCGCATCCAGTGCGAACACCTGGTTGCTCGGCGTGCACACGTACAGCGTGTCGTCGATCTTCAAGGGCGTGCCCTGGTACTCCTTGCCGTCGACCGCGAGATCGCCGGTGCGGAAGGTCCACGCCACCTTCAGGTCCTTGACGTTGGCCTTGTTGATCTGGTCGAACTGCCCAAAACGATCGCCATGGGTGTTGCGGCCATAGGCCGTCCAGTCGTCGCCGTCGGCAGCACCCGCCTGCGCATCGAGCACCGGCGCGGCGGCATCGCTGTCGGCCACGACCGTGGGATGCGGCTGGAACATGCCGGCAAAGATGCCGACCACCACCAGGGCCAGCACCACGGCGAGACCGCCGGCGGGCTTGCAACGCAGCGCAGCCTGGCCGTCGGCTTTGAGCAGCCAGGGGGCGCCGGCAGCGGCGACCAGCGCCACCACGATGAACGTCACCAGACGCGGCACCAACTGCCAGAAGTCGCTGCCGACTTCCCAGAAGGACCAGATCCCGCTCACGGCCAGGAGCGCCAGCGCCAGCGGCAAGGCGAACGCCCGGCGCTTGAACAGGCCATAACCCACGCCGACCAAGGCCAGGCCGGCCGGCAGATAGAACCACGAGCCACCCAGCGTGAGCAGGTAGGCGCCACCGCCTGCCAGCCCCAGGCCCAACAGGGCCAGAATGCCGCCGACAACGGCGAGCACAATCGAGGAAAAACCTCTCATTAACAACCTCCAAAGTGTTTTAGGCACGGCTGCGCCGGAACCTCGATTCCCACGCCATAACCGCCATCTCGATGACAGCCAGGTGTTTTGCACCCGGATGCAATCTCGGGGCGCAGTATGCATCTCGATTTGGACAAGTTTTCTTCGCCCCCTTTAAGACCCACTGCCATTGACGTTATTTCCGATATGAATTTTGGCCGGTTTTGCTATAATTTTTTAACTCGTATATTTCAAATATTACTGAAACATCAGAAATACGCATTCAACGATGCGGCGCCGGCCCATCCTTCGGATCGCGACGAGGTCCTGAGCCAGAGCCCACGGATCGGGCTGCTGGCACAATGCAGCGCACACTGGCCCGAGTCGGCAAGAAACCGGCGGCGTGCCCCCCTGACGGCATGCACGATGCGACAGGGCTGGGCCGCACATCGGTCCACCTGGGGCCCCACAACAAAGATTCCGAGACAATCTCCACCGTGAAGACTCACACGTCCACCCCTCCGCGCAAAGCCACCGCCAGCGACGTCGCACGCGAAGCCGGCGTTTCCAAATGGACGGTGGCTCGGGCCTTCACGGCCGGCGCGTCGATTTCGCCGCACAGCCGCGAGAGCGTCATGGCAGTGGCCCAGCGCCTGGGCTACCGGCCCAATCTGCTGGCGCGCAGCCTGTCGACCAAAAGAACCCACCAGGTCGCCGTGATGGTCGACGACTTCGCCAACCCTCACAAGCTGCTGGCCCTGGAGATGCTGACGGCCGAATTGCAGGCCAACAACCTGATGGCCATGCTCATCCACATCGGCGAGGCCTTCGACGATACGCATGCCTTTCTGACGGCCGACCAGCGCCAGGTCGACGCCGTCGTGATGTTCGGCTCGGGGTTTCGCGCCAGCACCTTGCAACAGACCCAGCGCGACGACAGTCCGCCGCTGTATGTCCTGGCGCGCGAAAGCACCATCGACGGCGTGCCGTCGGTGTCCTGCGATGTCGAACCCTCCATGGGCGAGATCGTCGCCCACCTGGCTGGCAAGGGCTATCGGCGGCCCGGTTTCATGTCGGGCCCGAAACCCCTTTTGACGCAGGTGGGCCGACAGCAATACCATGCCAAGCACTGGCTGAAACGGGGTATCGACAACATCGTCGAGATACCCTCGGGTCAGTATTCACTGGATGCGGCACAGAAGGCCCTGAGGCATTACCTTCGGTCGACCCCCGAGGCCGAGCGCATCGACGCGCTGGTGTGCGAGAACGATGTCCTGGCGCTGGGGGCCATCGATGTCGCCCGTCACGAATTCGGCCTGCAGGTGCCGGGGCAATTGGCCATCGTGGGCTACGACGGCATCGAGCTGGGCCGGCTGGCCTCGTTCGGACTGACCACCTACGAGCAACCCATGCGGGAAATGGTCCGGGTGCTGGTCGAGATGATCCTGGGCCAACGCGAGCCGGCTTCGCTGGCCCTGCGTGGCCGGCTGATCCTGAGGCAATCGGCCTGACTCGCCGCACATCGCCACCGCCATCCGGCCCGTTGCCGGTTCAGGGCGTCACATCCAACGCATCGCCGATCGCATAAAAACGTCCGCCGGCAATGTAGTGCAGGCTGCGCAGGTCGGGATCGGCCTGTTCGAAATGCCAGTGACCGTCCGAGAACACACGGCTGTCCGCCCAGGCTCCGGTCACCTCGCCGATGAACAGGTCATAGGCCTGCTGGTTGTGCGGCTCCGGCACCAGCCGGCAGGCCAGCCAGGCCGAGCAGCCCTGCACGAAAGGCAGATCCTGTCCCTCGATGTCGAACAGCGTCACGCCGCACCGCTGGAGCTTGCCGGGCTCGTCCGCCAGACTGCTGTGTCCCACCTGATGCGTCAGCCTCACCTGCGCAACCGTCGGCACATGGATGACAAAACGCCCGCTCCGCTCGACCAGTTGGCGGGTGCGCGTGCTCTTGTCCAGCACCACCGTCAGCTTGGCCGGTGCGAAGTCCAGGGCACAGGCCCAGGATGCGGCCATGACGTCGTCGACGCCCGCGTGGCGAGCCGACACCAGTGTCGTCGGTCCATGATTGAGCAGCCGATAGGCCTTCTCGAGCGGCACGGCCGCGATGGGGTGACTCATCTCAACTCCTTGTATGAGGCCGCCTGCTGCCGGCGCGCCTGCGGTCGCACTATGCCATGCGGCGTGCGCTGGCGCCGGGTCGGGGTCTTGCGGCGCGTCAGCCCGTGGCCCGTGTCACGATCTCTTCCAGCAGGGCATGCAGGCGGTCGCGGTAGCCGGTGCGCGCCGATGGCGAAGACTCATCCGACGTCATGGCCACCACCAGCCCGGCCGCCGGCACCACGTACAGCATCTGCCCGCCGTAGCCCCAGGCATAACGCACGTCGTGCCCTGCCATGCGGCGCAGGAACCAGCCGTAGCCATAACCGTCGCCATTGAACACCGACGTGGTGCGGGGGCGCCAGGACTGCTCGATCCAGTCCTGCGACAGCAGCCGCCGGCCGTCGGCCGTCAGGCCGCCGCGCACATACAGTTCACCAAAGGCCAGCAGCGAGCGCGGGCTCATCGCCATCTGGTTGCCCCCCAAGTAGATGCCTTGGGGATCGCGCTCCCAGTCGACGATGGCAAATCCGCCCAGCGGTGCCAGCCAGTCCCGCGCCAGCGCCAGGGTCGAACGACCGCTACGGCGGGTCAGGATCGCCGAGAGCAGGTGCGTCGAACCCGTCGAATACAGCATGCCGCCGCCCGGCTCGTCGACGAAATCCTGGGCCAGCGCACTGCGTACCCAGTTTCGGCTGGCCACCCAGCGACCGTAGTGGGGGCCCGAGGTCCGCTGCAGGCCCGCCTGCATGGACAGCAGGTGCCCGACCGTGAGCCGGGCCAGCCGTGGATCGGGGTCGCGCGGCAGATCGCCAGGCAGCAAGGCCGCGACGCGCTGATCCGTTCCTGTCAGCACACCGCGGTCTATCGCCGCACCCACCAGCGCCGACACCACCGTCTTGCTGGCCGACTTGATGTTGGTGGCGGCAGCCAGGGCACGCCGTCCATAGGCCCGCTCGGCGAGCCGTTGCCCATGGCGCGACACGACGACGGCCTGAAGGGGTTCGAGCGCCCCGGCCGCCGTCAACACCGCCTCCAGGCCTTCCGGCCCGTCACCCCTCGCATCGCCTGCCTTGCGCGCGCCGCGCGCCGCCGGGGCATCGGACTGCGCCCAGGCCCATGCCGGCAGGCCGGCGGCCGCGCACACAAAGTTTCTTCGGTTCAACAGGGGCGGAATCAACAACCTCGTCATGGGCTTCATCACTCCAGATCGGTGGAGCACACGACACACGGCTCCTCATACCCGTGTTGTGAGAAGCTGGCCGCACCACAGTTCCGCCGGCCGCACCAAAGGAACAGCCGGATCGCAAAAAACCGGGGATGCGGGCCTGTGGTCTGCGGTCTGCGTCAGCCTTGGTCGCTGCGCCACGATACGCGCGGCACTTCGTGCTGGTCGACCGGCCGCGGCGAGGCCATCGTGCAGGCGCGGTTGGCACTGGCTTCGGCCAGCGCGAGGTAACGATCGCGCAGGTCGTCGAAGCGCGTATCGCGGCCGCGCTGGTCTTCCAGAAAGGCAAATGCGGGCCAGAGCAGAAAACCCGGCGCGTCGACCACACGCGTCTTGGCGGGGGAGTCGACGATCCAGTCGCTGTATTCCGCCAGCTGGCGCTGGGCGTTGCGGGTCTCGGCCGCCAGCGAGGGACAATCCTGCTGCTGGTAACGCGCGACATGCGAGGTGGACGCACAGCCCGTCGCCAGCAGGGCGAAGCATGCAGGCAACAGACGGAGGGACAGGGCAATCTTCATCGGGTGGGCACAAAAAGTAGCTGCGATCGCTGCTGCACCGCAAGCCCCCACTCTAAGCAGATCGGCCTTGAAAGGCTATCGGGGTGAGTCCGGGTGGATCAGCACGATCCGTGCATGCAAGACCCGTGCACACTCGCGCGATGCAACCGGCCCGTCATGGCAGCCCCGCATGCTGGCGTCATTCCGTGACGCCTTCATGGCAATCCCCCGAGACGGACGCCCGGTTTCAGTGCAGGTGGCGGGGTTTGCGGCCGTTGTTGCCCCGTCCGCCGCTGCCCGGATTGCCGGTACCGCGCGGCGGACGCCCGACCTGCAGCGACTCGACCAGCGCATCGAAACGATCTTCGAAGAGCTTGTCGATTTCCTGCACCACGCCGCCCAGCTCGGAGCCGTCGAAATGGCGCTCCATGAGATTGACGACGTCCTGGATCAGCAGGTCGCGCTGGACCTGCATGATGGCCGCCGGCGTGGGGCCCACGAACAGCATGACGAAATCGTCGCGCGATTCGTCCTCGCGGCCCTCTTCCTCGTCATCGTCGAAAGCGGTGTCGTAGAAGGTGACTTCGATGAAGGCGCCGCGCTCGGCCAATTCATTGAGGGCCATGCACATGTCGTCGAGCGACTGGCGGAAATCCTCGTCGCCGCCGACCGTCCAGCACATGTGCAGGACGTGGGTCTTGTTGTCGTAGCGGATGCCGGGCTCGTCGTCGTAGCTGCTGGCGGCGCCGTCGGCCAGCGAGCGCGCGCCGGCGTAGCTCCACAGCGGCTTGAGTGCTTCTTGCAGTTGGGTCAGTTCGACGTCGGCCCTCAGCGGAACATCGCCGTGGACATGGATTTCAAACGGGGCGTTGTAAAGAGACATCGTGAACCGATCAGGAAAGCCCAGGCCTGGCCCCGAGCCGGCGTGCCGGGGCATTCAGAAACCTGACGGGTGATTTTAAGCCGTGTGCGCGGGTGAATGGCCGCTGTCGGCCACACGCCGGGCCGGCAGCCCCTGGCGCCGGAATGCCCGCCGACGCAAAGGGGTATGCTTGGGACTGCTCCGCAACCGTCGGCCCTTGCCTTCCTGCAGCCCCTTTCCGAACGCCTGCGCCAACCTCACCCCTCCAAGATGTCTCATCCCGTTTCCAACGCCACGCCCCCCCTCAAGCCGAACACGGTCAACCTGACGATGGACGAAGCGCAGGACCTGGTGGTCCGGGCGTTGACCGCTGCGGGCGCGCTCCCCGAAAACGCACGGCCCGCCGCACGGGCGCTGGTGCAGGCCGAGGCTCAGGGCCTGTCTTCGCATGGACTCGGCCGTGTTCCTTCGTACGCAGGCCACCTGCGCACCGGACGCGCGCACGGCGACGTACACCCCGTCGTGGCGCACCGCCGTGGTGCAGCGCTGCTGATCGATGCCAAGGACGGTTTTTCTTTTGCCGCCTGCGACATGGGTATCGCCGAAGCCATCGGCATGGCCCGAACACAGGGTATTGCCCTGTTGGGCGTAACCAACAGCCACCACGCCGGCGTGCTGGTCGACCACCTGCGACCCGTCGCTGCCGCCGGCATGATCGGACTGGGCTTCACCAACGCGTCGGCCTGTATGCCCGCAGCGGGCGGCAAGCGCGCCCTGTTCGGCACCAACCCCATCGCGGCGATCTTTCCGCGCCAGGCGGGCAACCAGCCGGCCGATCCGCTCATGATCGACCTGGCGCTCTCCGAAGTGGCGCGCGGCAAGCTGATGACGGCCGCGCAACGCGGCGAATCCATCCCGCTGGGCTGGGCCGTGGATGCCGACGGCCAGCCGACCACCGACCCCGTGGCCGGCCTGGCCGGCTCGATGCTGCCCATCGGTGCGGTCAGCAGCCCCAAGGGCGCCATGCTGGCCCTGATGGTCGAGATCCTGGCCAGCGCCCTGCTCGGCGCCAACTTCAGCTACGAAATGGGGACGTTCTTCACCGACGAAGGCGGCCCGCTGCGCTCGGGGCATCTGTTCATCCTGATCGATCCGGGCGCCATGGCCGGGCAGGCCGAATACCACGCCCGCCTCGAAGAACTGGTGCTGTCGATGTTCGAGGACGACGGCGTGCGTCTGGCCGGAGCCCGGCGCCTGGCGCTGGAGCGCGCGGCCCAGGTCCACGGCATTCAGATCCCCCGGGCGCTGTACGACCAGATCCAGGCGCTCATCGAGGCCTGAGGCCCGGATCGCGGCTGCCCGCCCCCGGCAGCCGATTCAGTGCCGGCCGCCGCAGACGGGGCAGGCAGGCTGCCGCGGCACCTTGAGTTCGCTCCAGCGCATGCTGCGCGCGTCGAGCATCTGCAGCCGGCCCGCCAGCGTCGGGCCGATGCCCAGCAGCAGCTTCAATGCCTCGGCGGCCTGCATGCTGCCCACGATGCCGACCAGCGGGGCAAACACGCCCATCACCGCACACCGGACCTCCTCCGGCACCTGGGACGGCGGGAACAGGCAGGCATAACACGGCGACTGCGCATCGCGCAGGTCGTACACGCCGATCTGCGCGTCGAAGCGGATGGCCGCGCCCGAAACCAGGGGCTTGCGATGCCGAACGCAGGCCGCATTGATGGCCTGCCGGGTGGCGAAGTTGTCGGTGCAGTCCAGCACCACGTCGGCCAGGGCGACCTGCTCGGCCAGCGCCTGGCCCTCGAGGCGCTGCGCCAACGCCTGCAGCTGCACCTCGGGATTGATCGAGCCGACACGGTCCGCGGCCGACACGGCCTTGTTGCGGCCCACGGCCGCCAGGTCGTGTGCGATCTGGCGCTGCAGGTTGGTGACGTCGACCACATCGTCGTCCGCCAGGGTGATTCGGCCCACGCCAGCCGACCCCAGATAAAGCGCCGCAGGCGATCCGAGTCCGCCTGCACCGACGATCAGCGCATGCGACGACAGCAGCCGCTCCTGCCCCTCGTCGCCGATCTCGTCGAGCAGAATGTGGCGCGAATAGCGCAGCAGTTGATCGTCATTCATCACACGGCCGTCCTGGCTCGGGCATGCCCTCGGGCACACGCACGTTCATCACAACACAAAAAAACCCAAAGCGGGAAAAGCACAAGGGCACCAGCCGCAGGCTTGGTGCCCTTTCTTGGCATGGCCGGCCCGGTTCAGGGCCGGCAGGCCGCTCAAGGCGCCGGCTTGCTGGCCGGGGGCTCGACCTTCTCGGCCGGCACCGGCGTCTTGTCGCCAGGGGTACGGGCCGGTGCGCCGGGCTGGGCCGGCGGCGTGGCCACGGGCTTGGCGGCCGTGCCTTCGGGAACGGCGGGCCGTTCGGTCAGGGTCTTGCTCACCACGACCGGCTGGCCCTTGAGCTGGTTGATGGCCTGCTGCAGTTGGAAGTCGTCGTTGCTGCCGAGTTCGGGCACCTTGCGCTCGGACTGCGGCTTCTTGGACTCTTCCTCGAGCTTGCGCAGCGCTTCCTGGCGTGCTTTTTCACGCTCGGGATCGACGGCGGCGGCCTCGGTTCCGCGACCGGCGGTCAAGTGCTGCGCCAGATCGGCCTCGCGGGTCCGCAGGATGGCGAACGGGCTGCCGTCCTTGGTGTCGTCGACCATCACGTCGGGCACGATGCCCTTCGCCTGGATCGAGTTGCCGCTCGGCGTGTAGTAACGCGCCGTGGTGATCTTGAGGCCGGTGTCCGGGCCCAGGGCGCGCACGGTCTGCACCGAGCCCTTGCCGAAGGTCTGGCTGCCCATGATGGTGGCGCGCTTGTGATCCTGCAGCGCACCGGACACGATCTCGCTGGCCGAGGCCGAGCCTTCGTTGACGAGCACGACCAGGGGCACGGACTTCAGTGCGGCCGGCAGCGTGCGCAGCAGATCGGGAGCGCCGCGGCGCTGGTAATCGGCCGGCGTGGCACGGTACTCGGAATTGCTGTCGGGCAGCTGACCCTTGGTGCTGACCACCAGCGCGTTGTCGGGCAGGAAAGCCGCGGACACCGCAACGGCCGCATCGAGCAGGCCGCCCGGGTCGTTGCGCAGATCCAGCACCAGGCCCTTGAGCTTGGGCTGGTCGGCATAGATTTCCTGCACCTTGCGCACGAAATCCTCGACCGTGCGTTCCTGGAACTGCGTCAGGCGGATCCAGGCATAGCCCGGTTCCACCACCCGGCCCTTGACGGACTGGGTCTTGATCTCCTCGCGGGTGACCGTCACCGGGAAGGTGCGGTTCTCGTCCTTGCGGAAGATGGTGAGCGTGACCTTGGTGCCCGCCTCGCCCCGCATGCGCTTGACGGCATCGTTGAGGCTCAGGCCGCGCACGGCCGTGTCGTCGATGCGGGTGATCAGGTCGCTGGGCTTGAGGCCGGCCCTGTAGGCAGGCGAGCCTTCGATGGGCGAGACCACCTTGACCAGGCCGTCTTCCTGTGTGATCTCGATGCCGACACCGACAAAACGGCCGGTCGTGCCTTCGCGGAATTCCTTGAAGGTCTTCTCGTCGAAATACTGGGAGTGGGGATCCAGGCTGGAAACCATGCCCGAGATGGCGTCGGTGATCAGCTTTTTCTCGTCGACCGCCTCGACGTAATCCGTCTTGACGATGCCGAAGACCGCCGCGAATTGCTGCAACTGCTCGAGCGGCAACGGCGTCGGTCCCCCTCTTGCAACAGCCTGCAATTGCACCATCGTGAGTGCGCCTGCAAACGCGCCGATCGAAATCCAGCCCGCGATTTTCAGTTTTTGACCCATCTCTGCTCTTTCCTTGCGCCATCACGGGCATCCATGCCCGTGGCAGCCATCAGTGTCTCATGACTAGCAACCTGCTGCAGCGTGCGAGTACCGCACACGCCCAATGGTTCCGCCATCTTCCGACACGCACAGAGGATGCCAGCCCACGGCGGGCCGGCATCCCCGGTCGGCTGGCCTCAGGCCTTGCCCTGGTTGGCCACGGCTGCCGCGGCCTTGGCCACGGCATCGGCATCGCCCAGGTAGTAGCTGCGGATGGGGCGCAGATCGGCGTCGAGCTCGTACACCAGCGGGATGCCGTTGGGGATGTTGAGGCTCACGATGGCATCGTCCGAGATGTCGTCGAGGTACTTGACCAGCGCCCGGATGGAGTTGCCGTGAGCGGCAATGACCACCCGCTTGCCGCCCAGGATGGCGGGGGCGATGCTATCGTTCCAGAAGGGCAGCACACGCGCCACGGTGTCCTTGAGGCACTCGGTCAGCGGGACGCTCTCGCCTTCGCCCAGGTTGTCGTAACGGCGGTCGCCACGTTCGCTGCGGGGGTCGTCGGCTTCGAGTGCCGGCGGCGGCGTGTCGTAGCTGCGGCGCCACACCAGCACCTGTTCGTCGCCGTACTTCTTGGCGGTCTCGGCCTTGTTGAGGCCTTGCAGGCCGCCGTAGTGGCGTTCGTTGAGGCGCCAGCTGTGCACCACGGGCAGCCAGGGGCGTTCGAGTTCGTCGAGGGCGTGCCAGAGGGTGTGGATGGCGCGCTGCAGCACGCTGGTGTAGGCCAGGTCGAAGTCGTAGCCGCCTTCCTTGAGCAGCCGGCCGGCCTGCTTGGCCTGTTCCACGCCCGTGGGCGTCAGGTCCACATCGGTCCACCCGGTGAAGCGGTTTTCCAGGTTCCAGGTCGATTCGCCGTGGCGGATCAGAACTAGCTTGTACATGAGAGTCTCTCGTCTGAGTTATGGAACAGGCAGCACCGGAGGCCTCGCGGCGACCGGCTTCCGGAAGCATTTCACACCCCCGGGCAATACGCCATTCTAAAATGCTGGATTTTCGATAGCCCAACAAGGATAGTTGTGAACTTCATTACCCAGAACTGGATATTGATCCTGGTGGCCCTCGCGTCCGGCGCCATGCTGTTCCTGCCTGCACTGCAGGGCGCCCGTTCCTCGCTCACGGCCGCTGCGGCCGTGCAGCGCATCAACCGCGAAAAAGGCGTGCTGATCGACGTCCGCGATGCGACCGAGTACGCGGCGGGTCATGCCCGGGGTGCCAAGCACGTGCCGGCGGCCGAGATCGACACCCGGCTGCCCCAGGTGGTGAAGAACAAGGCGACGCCCATCATCGTGATGTGCGCCACCGGTTCGCGCGCAGGCAAGGCCGTGGCGCAGATCAAGAAGCTGGGCTACACCCATGTCGACGCCATCTCCGGCGGTCTCAAGGGCTGGCGCACGGCGGAGCTGCCGGTTGAAAAATCGGCCTGAGCCCCCAGCTCGGCTATTCCCTCTTCTCCTGATTTGCACAAAGGATCCGTCATGCAAGCCGTCAAGATGTACACCACTGCCGTATGCCCGTACTGCATTCGCGCCAAGCAGGTGCTCAAGAGCAAGGGCGTGGAACACATCGAGGAAATCCGCATCGACCAGTTGGCCGACGAGCGCGTGCGCATGATGGAACTGACAGGCCGCCGCACCTGTCTCTTATACACATCTCCGAGCCCACGAGACA
>ERZ1031720.45-NODE-45-length-15623-cov-8.384378_pt1 | contig 15623 bp, 12 predicted proteins | sample MGYA00518750_ERZ1031720 | MGnify/ENA primary metagenome ERZ1031720 (study PRJEB33718, sample SAMN03160008) | human skin metagenome | collected 2014-04-10 | study: EMG produced TPA metagenomics assembly of the PRJNA266117 data set (Human skin bacterial metagenome and... | reverse complement strand
CTACACCTCTCTATTCGTCGGCAGCGTCAGATGTGTATAAGAGACAGCAGCTATGGCGCGGTGTGCCTGAACACGCCCGATGTGCTGTTCGTGGACATCGACGACGAGTCCTTCGAGCCCCCCGTGCTGGGCAATGCCTCGCTGTGGACGGCGGGGATCGTGATGGCGGTGCTGGTCGGCGTGTCGGTCAACATGCAGTACTCGCCGCACGGCTGGTTGCTGGCGGCACTCATCCTGTGCGCCACGGCTTTTGTCGGATTGCGCCGAGGGCGCGAGGGCGAGGCTGCGGGCCGCCAGCGCAAGGGCGCAGCTCTCGAGCGCGTGCGGCGCCAGATCGACTCGTTCATTGCCGCGCATCCCGACTGGTTGCTGCGCCTCTACCAGACCCCCGGCGGCCTGCGCCTGATGGCGACGCACCGCACCTTTGCCCCCGACGATGCCGAGGCGCAGGCGTGTTTCGAGACCTTCCAGGCCGACCCCATCTACGTGCGCATGTGCCTGAGCCAGCGTTGTTTTCGTGCGCGTGTCAGCGCCAAGCCCTGGCGCATGGGTTTGCGGCGCGGCCTGCCGCAGGCACAGAGCCACTGGCCGGTGGCTCCGGCACAGCGTCAGGCACGCGAGCAGTGGGTGGCCGATTACGACGCCAAGGCCCAGCGATATGCCGCCTGCCATTTCATCGAAGCCTTCGGCAGCGGGACGGCCCACCCGCGCGCCCTGGCCGTGCAGGATTGGCACGACAGCCTGTGCCGGGCCGAACGGAAGAACCTGCCGTTGGCCTGAGGACCGCCGCACTCGGCGCAGCCGTCCGCTCAGGCGCTTCGGTGTTCGGGCAGTCGGTCGAGCTGCTGTCCGGCCTTGTCCATCCAGGCCCTGAGGTTGGCGATGAGGTCGTCGTGGCTGAACGAGCAGCTTTCCTCGTCGAACAGCGCGCTCGACTCCAGGCGATTGAGCAGATCGAACAACACCACTTCGTATTGGTGCGGCAGCGCCTTGTGCAGCGATTGCGCGGCGCGCGCCTGGGCGGCGAAGCCGTGCAGGCTTTGAGGGGTGCCGTCGAGGGCGTCGAGTCCAAGTTTGAGGGTTTGCCACTGCTGGCGGCCCAGTTCGATGTCGGTGATGTCCATGAGGAGTCGGCTCCTGGGCGATTCGGGTCTGGCTGCAAGCGCAAGCCGCCGGGCATGGAGCCGGCGGCCTTGCGCTACGGGGTTCGATGCGTTCAGTGTGACATATCCGGATCGCCTTGCGATACGGTCTGGGGCTCATGGAACTGTAGGGCGGCCAGCCTGGCATAGCTGCCGCCGGCGGCGATCAAGCTGTCGTGCGTGCCTTGCTCGACGATGCGTCCCTGGTCCAGCACCACGATGCGATCGGCCTGCTGCACCGTGGCCAGACGGTGGGCGATCACCAGGGTGGTGCGGCGATGCATGGCGGCCGCCAGTGCCGCCTGCACCATGCGTTCGCTGTGCGCGTCGAGTGCGCTGGTCGCTTCGTCGAGCAGCAGCACCGGTGCATTGCGCAGGATCGCACGCGCAATCACGATGCGCTGCCGTTGCCCGCCCGACAGGCGCACGCCGCGTTCGCCCAGGAACGTGGCGTAGCCCTCCGGCAGGGCACTGATGAAGTCGTGTGCATGGGCGGCGTGCGCGGCGGCAAGGACCTGCTCGTCGCTGGCCTGAGGGCTGCCGTAGCGGATGTTGTCCGCGGCACTGCCGGAAAAGATCACGGGATCCTGCGGCACCAGCGCCATCCGGCTGCGCAGGTGGTGCAGGCTGATGCTGTCGAGCGCCTGGCCGCCGATGGCGATTTGCCCCTCCTGGGTGTCGTAGAAGCGCTGCAGCAACTGGAAGACGGTGCTTTTGCCTGCGCCGCTGGCACCGACCAGGGCAACGGTCTCGCCGGCCGCGATGTGCAGCGTGAAGCCGTCGAGCGCCGGTACCTGGGGCCGCGACGGATAGTGAAAGACGACCTGGTCGAAGGTGATGGGCAGCGGCTGCGGTTGTGCGGCCGGTGGCGGGGAGGGCAGGCTTTCGTCGGATCGGACGGGCGAGGGGCTGTCGAGCAGTTCCATGAGCCGTTCGGTGGCGCCGGCGGCCCGCAGCAGCTCGCCGTAGATCTCGCCAAGCACGGCACTGGCACCGGCGAGGATGATCACGTAGACGACGGTCTGGCCCAGCTCGCCGGGGCTCATCTGACCGGCAAGCACGGCCTGGGTGCCCTGGTACAGGCCCCACAGCAGCGCTGCGGAAGTGGCGATGATGATGAAGGCGACCAGCAGGGCACGCGCACGGCTGCGGCGCACTGCGGTGGCGAAGCTCTGCGCGCTGGCCTGGGCAAAACGCGCGGTTTCGTGCCGCTCGGCGGTGTAGGCCTGGACGACGGGAATGGCATTCAGGATCTCGCCGGCAATGGCGCTGGTGTCGGCGACGCGGTCCTGGCTGGCGCGCGAGAGCCGGCGCACGCGGCGTCCGAACACCATGGCCGGCACCACGAGCAGCACCAGCACCAGCAGCACCTGCAGCATGACGGCGGGATGGGTCCAGACCAGCATGCCGAGCGCGCCCAGCGCCATGACGCCGTTGCGCAGTCCCATCGAAAGCGACGAGCCGACGACGCTCTGGACCAGCGTGGTATCGGTGGTCAGGCGCGAGAGCACCTCGCCGGTGCGTGTCGTCTCGAAAAACGCCGGGCTCAGCCGGATCACATGCTGGTAGACCGCCTGGCGCAGATCGGTGGTGACCCGTTCGCCCAGCCAGCTCACCATGTAGAAGCGGGCCGCCGAGAACACGCCCAGCGCCGCGGCGACGGCAAAGAGGGCGAGGAAATGGTCGCGCAGGCTCAGCAACTGGGCTCCGCGCAGGCCTGCCGCGTCCGGCGTCGAGGCCCCCGGCCCCCAGGCGGCGAGACCGCCGTCGATGAGCTGGCGCAGCGCCAGCGGGAATGCCAGCGTCGTGGCCGCGGCCAGCACCAGGAACAGCAGCGCCAGCCCGATCTGCAGACGGTAGGGACGCAAGAAGGGGCGCAGTCCCGACAGCGCACGCACGGGGGGCTTGGCGGGCACGACAGGGGTCTCCAGGGACATCGAAGGAGCGGATCGGGAGTCGGGCATGGGGAGAGGGATGAAGCGGGTGGCAGCCGTGTCGACGTTGCGAAACGCGGCTGGATAGGGGCAGCAGGACCCCGGTGGTCCCGGTGTCGCATGCCACCGGGACGAAGCCAGGACCGCCAGTTTAGGGAAGTTGGCGCCGGTGTGCCGGGGAAGCCCGGTTTTGACCGTGTTTTTGTGCGGCGCACGCAAGCGGCCCGTCGACGGTGACTTTGCGTCGCCGCCCGAGCCGCTAGGGAAAACCGCGATGGCATTTGTCCCTATAGGACGGTTTGAGCGACACGTCTAGAGTCCACTGACACCACGACATTGCAGGTTTGCGGCAGCGCCGCAACGACGTCCGACTCTCAAGGGATCCTCTCGAATGAGCGACATCATTCTCGAAACGCGCCACATGACCAAGGCGTTCAAGGGCTTCACCGCCGTGAACGATGTCAATCTGCGGGTCAGGCGTGGCTCCATCCACGCCCTGATCGGCCCCAACGGCGCAGGCAAGACGACCTGTTTTAATCTGCTGACCAAGTTTCTCGAGCCGACGCGCGGCGAGATTCTTTTCAACGGTCAGGACATCACCCGCGAAAAGCCGGCACAGATCGCACGCCGCGGCGTGATCCGGTCGTTCCAGATCTCTGCGGTGTTTCCCCATCTGACCGTTCTCGAGAACGTGCGTGTCGGCCTGCAGCGCAAGCTGGGCACGGCCTACCATTTCTGGCGCAGCGAGAGCCAACTGCGGCAGTTGCATGACAAGGCCCGCGAGCTGCTGGCCGAAGTGGGACTCGAAGGCTTTGCCGACGAGACCACGGTGAACCTGCCCTATGGCCGCAAGCGCGCGCTCGAGATCGCGACGACGCTGGCCATGGACCCCGAACTGATGCTGCTCGACGAGCCCACGCAGGGCATGGGCCACGAAGATGTGGACCGCGTGACGCAACTGATCCAGAAGGTCTCGGCGGGCCGCACCATCCTGATGGTCGAGCACAACATGAACGTGGTCTCCAGCATCGCCCACACCATCACGGTGCTGCAGCGCGGCGCGGTGCTGGCCGAAGGCCCGTATGCCGAGGTCTCGCGCAACCCTGCCGTGATGGAGGCCTACATGGGCCAGTCCGACGGCGAACTCCAAGGAGCGCACTGACATGGCCGAATCGCAAGATCAACGGACGGAAGGCGGCGCGCAGGCCCTGGCCCTGTCGCTGCAGGGGCTGCACGCTTGGTATGGCGAAAGCCACGTCCTGCATGGCGTCGATCTGGACGTGCGCCGCGGAGAGGTGGTGACGCTGCTGGGTCGAAACGGCGCCGGCCGCACGTCCACCCTGCGTGCCATCATGGGGCTCACGGGCACCCGCAAGGGCTCCATCAAGATCGCGGGCGAGGAAGTCTCTCACCTGCCCACGCATCGCATCGCCCATCGCGGCGTCGGTTACTGCCCCGAGGAACGCGGCATCTTCGCCAGCCTGTCCTGCGAGGAGAACCTGATGCTGCCGCCCACGCTCAAGAGCAGCGGCAAGGGCATGTCGGTGGCCGAGATCTACGAGATGTTTCCGAACCTCGCAGAGCGCCGCCACAGCCAGGGCACCCGGCTGTCGGGCGGCGAACAGCAGATGCTGGCGGTCGCGCGCATCCTGCGGACCGGCGCGAACCTGCTGCTGCTCGACGAGATCTCCGAGGGCCTGGCGCCCGTGATCGTGCAGGCCCTCGCACGCATGATCGTCATGCTGAAGGCCAGGGGCTACACGGTGGTCATGGTGGAACAGAACTTCCGCTTCGCGGCCCCGCTGGCCGATCGGTTCTACGTGATGGAACACGGTCGCATCGTCGAGCGTTTCGGCGCCGCCGAACTGCAGCAGAAGATGCCGGTGCTCACCGAGCTGCTGGGCGTCTGAACACGGTGGCCGTCCTCATTTTTTCCCTCGCGAGTTTCCCTTGCGGTTTTTTTGACATCGACAAACAGGAGACAAGGCAATGACACGCAGCAAGCAACCTTCGTTCAACATGCTGGCCGTCGCGCTGGGCGTGGCGGTCCTGGGACTGGCCAGTGGGGCACAGGCCCAGCAGGCCGACAAGATCCGCATCGGCTTCACGACGGACATGTCCAGTCTCTACTCGGACATCGACGGCAAGAACGGGGCCATCGCCATCCAGATGGCCATCGACGACTTCGGCGGCAAGGTGCTGGGCAAGCCGGTGGAACTGCTGAGCGCCGATCACCAGAACAAGGCCGACATCGCAGCCTCCAAGGCGCGCGAATGGTTCGACACGCAGGGTGTGGTCGCCATCATCGGCGGCACGAACTCCGGCACGGCGCTGGCCAGCGCCAAGGTCGCCGAAGAAAAGAAAAAGCTCTATATCCAGATCGGCGCAGGCTCGTCCGCCCTGACCAACGAGGCCTGCTCGCCCTATACCATCCACTATGCGTACGACACGGTGGCACTGGCCAAGGGCACCGGCGGCGCCCTGGTCAAGCAAGGCGACAAGGACTGGTTTTTCCTGACCGCCGACTATGCATTCGGCCATTCGCTGGAGGCCGACACCTCCAAGGTGGTCAAGGACGCCGGCGGCACGGTCAAGGGCACGGTGCGCCATCCGCTCAATGCTTCCGATTTCTCGTCCTTCCTGCTGCAGGCGCAGAGCTCGGGTGCCAAGGTGCTGGGCCTGGCCAATGCAGGCGGCGACACGGTCAATGCCATCAAGGCGGCCAGCGAGTTCGGTATCAACAAGACGATGAAGCTCGCAGGCCTGCTGATCTTCATCAACGACATCCACAGCCTGGGGCTCAAGGACACGCAGGGCCTGTTGTTCACGGACAGCTGGTACTGGGATCAGACCGATGCCTCGCGGGCCTTTGCCAAGAAGTTCTTCGAGAAGACCAAGCGCATGCCGTCTAGCCTGCAGGCTGCCGACTACTCGGCGACCATGAACTACCTCAAGGCGGTCGAGGCCGTGAAGTCGACCGACACCGACCAGGTCCTGGCCCATCTCAAGAAGACCGGCATCAACGACTTCTACGCCAAGGGCACCATCCGCGACGATGGCCGGTTCGTGCACGACATGTATCTGCTCAAGGTGAAGACACCGGCCGAGTCCAAGCAGCCGTGGGACTATTTCACGGTCCAGGCGACGCTGCCCGGCGACCAGGTCTACACGACCAAAGCCGAATCGCGCTGCAAGCTCTGGAAGTGACCCAGACAACGGGCACGGCGGGCGGGCGGTGCCCGCCGGCTCGTGCCGCCTGCAGCCGGTTACCTGCCACCCGCGCACGACGTGCGTCCCGAAGCCCCGATCGGATGCCATGACGCCGCTGACGTCCCGGCATGCCATCTCCCGCATCTTGCGGTCGACTGCCTGAAGCAACGAACATGATCCTATTCGGCATACCCATGACGGCCTTGCTCGGACAGCTCCTGCTGGGGCTGGTCAATGGCTCGTTCTACGCCATCCTCAGTCTTGGCCTGGCGGTGATCTTCGGCCTGCTCAACGTGATCAATTTTGCGCACGGCGCGTTGTTCATGCTGGGGGCCGTGCTGGCCTGGGCCGGACTGAACTACTTCGACCTCAGCTTCTGGGTGATGCTGCTGGTGGCGCCCCTGCTGGTGGGCCTGGTGGGCATCGTCATCGAGAGGCTGTTTCTGCGATGGATCTACCGGCTCGATCACCTCTACGGCTTGTTGCTGACATTGGGCATCACGCTGATTCTCGAGGGCGTGCTGCGCTCGATCTACGGCGTCTCGGGCCTGGCCTACAGCGCGCCGATCTCGGGGGCGACCAACCTGGGTTTCATGATCATGCCGAACTACCGCGGCTTCGTGGTGGTGGCGTCGATCCTGACCTGCCTGGCGACCTGGTTCGTGATCGAGAAGACCAAGCTCGGTGCCTACCTGCGGGCGGGTACCGAGAACCCGCGGCTGGTCGAGGCGTTCGGCGTGAACGTGCCCCTCATGATCACCCTGACCTACGGCTTCGGCGTGGCACTGGCCGGATTGGCCGGCGTGCTGGCCGCACCCGTGATGCAGGTCTCGCCGCTGATGGGGCAGAACCTCATCATCATCGTGTTCGCGGTGGTGGTGATCGGTGGCATGGGCTCGATCATGGGCACCATCGTGACCGGGCTGGGGCTGGGGATCGTCGAAGGGGTGACCAAGGTGTTCTACCCCGAGGCGTCTTCGACCGTGGTTTTCGTGATCATGGCCGTCGTGCTGTTGATCCGTCCGGCCGGCCTGTTCGGCCGCGAGAAGTAATGTTGTTGAGCCCAAGGATGTTGGCATGACTTTTCCTATCAAGCTCGTTTTGTATGGCTTGCTGCTGCTGGCCCTGGCGCTGGTGCCCTTCATCGGCGTCTATCCCATACTGATCATGAAGCTGCTGTGCTTCATGCTGTTTGCCGCCGCTTTTAATCTGCTGCTGGGCTACACCGGACTGCTGTCCTTCGGGCATGCGGCTTTTCTGGGGGGCGCCGGTTATGCGGCCGGACATGCCATCAAGGTCTGGGGCGTACCGCCCGAGCTGGGGCTGGTTCTGGGCACGCTGTCCGGCGCAGTGCTCGGCCTGGTGGTGGGTTATCTGGCGATCAAGCGGCAGGGCATCTATTTCACGATGATCACCCTGGCATTGGCGCAGATGCTGTTCTTTTTCTGTCTGCAGGCACCGTTCACCGGCGGCGAGGACGGATTGCAGGGCGTGCCGCGCGGGACCTTCCTGGGCCTGCTCGATCTGCGCCAGGACGTCACCATGTACTACGTGACGCTGGCCATCGTCGTGCTGGCGCTGCTCTTCATCATGCGGGTGGTGCATTCGCCCTTCGGACAGATTCTCAAGGCCATCAAGGAAAACGAGCCGCGCGCGATTTCGCTGGGCTACGACACGCAGCGCTTCAAGCTGCTGGTGTTCGTGCTGTCGGCCGCGCTGTCGGGGCTGGCCGGATCGCTCAAGACGCTGGCCATGGGATTCGCCACCCTGACCGACGTGCACTGGGCGATGTCGGGTTCCGTGGTGCTGATGACGCTGGTCGGCGGCCTGGGCACGCTGTCGGGCCCCTTGGTGGGCGCTGCGGTCATCATCGCGCTGGAGAACAAGCTGGGCGAGATCGGCCACTGGCTGGCGCGCAACACGGGCGTCGACTGGTTCAACACGTTGGGCGAATCGGTCACCATGGTCACCGGGCTGATCTTTGTCGTCTGTGTACTGGCATTCCGCCGCGGCATCATGGGCGAACTGATCGCTCTGATCGAGCGTTTCTATCCGTCCAAGAGGCGTTCGGGTGAAGAAACGCCACCCGCGCAGGCCATGCCGAAGGACGTGCATGCCGCACCGGTCGCGCCGGCCCGCAACGGCTGATGTGACGTGCAGCACCCGAGAGGGCACGTGGGGGATGGGCTGAGGCACGGGCTCGCGCCGTCGCCGGCGTGAGCGTCAACTCACCCGCAGCGGCGCGTGGTAACCGGTCATTTCAAGGTATCCGTAACCCAGGGTCTCGCTGCTGTCGGCACGGCTGAGCGCGCACAGGCCCTCCCAGTAGATGCCGCCCGTGCTGGCGCGTGCGTCGATTTCCTGAGGATCTGCCAGGGCGCGTACCCTGAATCGGCCCGCCGGTGTGTCGACTTGCCACGCCAGTGGATAGCGTGCGCCCGACTGCGGACTGGTCCAGATGCGGCCGGGAGACCATTTCAGCTCTCCTGGCGCGAAGGCGTGGGCCTGCCCTCCGGCCTGACGCCACGAACCACCGGTCCACAGGGCGCTGCCATCGGGCCGGCGCAACTGGAAGGCGGTGAGGGCGCTGCCGTTCAGGAAATTGATGCCCATCCAGTCCCAGCCTTCGGCGTCGCGCGACAGCAAGGCGTCGCTCCACTCGTGATCGAGCCAGGCGGTGCCGGTCATGTCGAGGGGCGCACGGTCGTGTCGTGTGCGGATGCGGCCGCTCACATCGAGTTGTGGGCGGCTGTAGTAATAACTCGCCTGTTCGGGCAACGGCCCCTTGCGCGAGAGTCCGTCCAAGCCCTGCAGCACAAGAGGCTGGCTGTCGGTCAGTTTCAGGTCGAGCAGGAGTTCGTCGGTTTCGATCTTGGCGGCATGACGCCCCGTGGCTTCGCTGGTCAGCAGCCACGGGCCGATGTGCACGGCCATGTCGGTCTCGCCGGCCTGCGCCCAGCCGTGGCCCTGGCGCGCCATGCGCTGCACATGAATCAGTTCGCCGCGGGCCAGGTCGGTGATCGCTGCGTGAGCGAACAGCAGTTGGCGTGCCGCGAAGCTGGACTGGATGCCTTCGGCCTGGGCTACGCGCGAGCGGAAGAAGGTGATCTGGAAACCATGGCTCGGGGCCGGGCCGGCGTTGCCGCGCGGGCGCAGGTGGCCCGTGACGTACCACCATTCGGTCTGAAGCTCGGGATGGCTGCCATGATCGCGTGGAAACACCAGCGTGCGGGGTGCCAGGGGCTGCAAGGCCGTGGCCCCGGCTGCGGCCCAGGCCGCAGGCCCACCGGCCGCCGCCAGTCCTGCGGCCGAGAGCTGCCAGGCATGCTTCAGCCAGAGCCGCCGGCCGGCAGAGGACGGCAGGGCGGATACGAGGGGTTGCTGGGTCGCGGACATGCTTTGATTGTGGCAGCATAGGCCCTCGCTGGTTCGGGGAACCGAGAGCTCGCCAGCGGGTCTTGAACAGTGCGGCCGGGTCCGGCCGTGCACCAGTGTTTTCTACGGATTCCTTTTTGATTTGCAAGCCACTCCCTCTTCTTCCAAGCCCCCGGCCGTTTCGCCCCTTTCCGATTCCCCTGTCCAGCCCGACCGTTTGCGCAGCCTCTGGCTGACCGAGGCGTTGCGATTGACCGAGGCCCAGACGGGCTGGCTCGACGACGAGCACGCCAATCGGCAGGCGCGAGCGGCAGGCGGCAGTTTTTCGACGCGACTGCAGGTTCGGGCCTGGGCGCTGGGTCTGCGCGACGGATGGGTTCAGGCGCAATCGCGTTGGCTGACCAGTGCCGGCCTCGCTGTCGCGCTGCTGGCCGTTGTGGCCGTGCTCAGCGGCGCCGGGCTGGCCTGGGCTGCATTGGGGACACAGGCCGGACCGGATGGCGTGGTGGTCAATGTCTACCGGGCCGTGGTCGGGCTGCTGGGCTTGAATGCGCTCATGCTGCTGGTCTGGCTGGTGGCCATGCTGGCGACAGTGCGAGGGAGTGCGCAAGCGGCCGGGCAGGGCCTGGGCCTGGCTGGCCGTTTATGGATATGGCTGATCGGGCGCTTCAGCCGCGAAGCGCGCATGCTGCAACTGGGCGCAGCCTGGCAGCCCGTGCTGGTGCGCCACGGCTTGTTGCGCTGGCTGATGGGCCTGCTCACCCATGGTTTCTGGCTGGTGACCTTGGTGTCGGCGCTGCTTTGCCTGCTGGCGACGATGGCCACGCGGCGCTATGGCTTCGTGTGGGAAAGCACGCTGCTGGGCGGCGACACGTTTGTGGCCCTGACTCAGGCACTGGGCTGGTTGCCGTCTCACCTGGGCTTTCCGGCGCTGGGGGTCCAGGCCATCGAGGCCAGCGGGCAGGGCGTGGTCGGCGATCCGTCGGTTCGCCAGCAATGGGCCTGGTGGCTGGTCGGCCTGGTGGTGACCTACGGTGTGCTGCCGCGCCTGCTGCTCGGGTTGCTGTGCGCGGCGGGCTGGAGGCGCGGCACGAAGCGCCTGACGTTGGATACCGGCTTGCCGGGTCTCGAGATGTTGCGGAGCCGCCTGGTGCCGGCCGCCGAGGCCGTCGGGGTGCACGACGCCGCGCCGCCCCGTCGCGCCGATGCGCAGCTCGATGCCACGCGGATCGTCGCAGGCCATGGCGCGATTCTGGTCGCCATCGAACTGGGCACCGATCACGACTGGCCGCCGGATTTGCCGGAGGGGATCGAGGGCCAGGTGCACGACGGCGGGCGGCTCGACACCGGAGGCCAGCGCCAGCGTGTGCTCGACCAACTGACCCGGGAGCCTGCCGAGCGGCTGCTGATGGCCTGCGATCCCCGGCGCTCACCCGACCGCGGGACCCTGCGCCTGATGGTGACGCTGGCGCAACTGGCCACGCAGGCCCGGGTCTGGCTGCTGCCGGCACCCGGTGGCAGCCAGTTGGACGCCGCGCGCGTGGGCGATTGGATCGAGGCGCTCGACGAAGCCCGGCTGCTGCGCGTCGAAGGGGTGGCGTTGGCCTGGCTTGAACGCGGACAGGTTCAGTGGCCCAATGACGCTACTGCGGCCGTACATGTCGGTGTCGGTATGCCGGACCCGCTCGACCCCGCGCAACCTCTTTCCAGACAGGCGGCCTCGTGAACCCAGAATCTGCATCTTCATACGACCGGCCGCGCGGCGCTGCAGGCCCCGCCGCACCACAGGCTCCCGCCACGCCCGTCAACCTTGCCGTGGTCGGGCACACCAACGTCGGCAAGACCTCGCTGCTGCGCACGCTGCTGCGCGATGTGGCGTTCGGCGAGGTCTCTCATCGGCCCAGCACCACGCGGCATGTCGAAGGCGCGGCCCTGAGCGTGGGCGGCCAGATCCATCTGGTTCTGCATGACACGCCGGGCATGGAAGACGGCATCGGTCTGCGTGAGTATCTCGAGCGGCTGGCGCAGGCGCCGGCCGAACCGACGCTCGTGCCGGGCCATCAGGACGACCCGGGGCTTTCGCCTTACGGGTCGACCGGCGGCCTGGGATCGACCCGTCTGCAGCCGCCGCTCGCCCGCACGCAGCGCCTCGACGGCCCGGACACGATTGCCGCTTTCCTGCGCACGGCCGAGGCGTCCGATCGCTACGAGCAGGAGGCCAAGGTGCTGCGCCAGATGCTGCAGGCCGATGCGGCTCTGTACGTGGTCGATGTCCGCGATCCGGTGCTGCCCAAGTACCGAGACGAACTGGCGGTGCTCGCCATGGCGGGCAAACCTCTGCTGCCGGTGCTGAACTTCGTTCTGGATGTCGCGTCGCAGGAGCCGGCTTGGCGCGACATGCTGGGTCGATTGGGTCTGCATGCGGCCATCCGCTTCGATACCGTTGCGCCGCCGTTGGACGGCGAGCAGCGCCTGTACGACAGCCTGTCGATGCTGCTGGAGCCGGCGCGTCCGGTGTTTCAGCGGCTGCAGGCCGAGCTGGTGCGACAGGCGCGTGAACGCCGGGCAACCGCGGCCCGGCTGGTGGCCGAACTGCTGCTGGACGTGGCGGCCGTGAGGCTGACGGTGGCCAGCGACGAGGACTCGGTCAGAGCCTCCGGCCTGGCCCTGCACGATGCCGTTCGCCAGCGCGAACAACGCTGCAGCCAGGCGCTGCTGGCCCTGTACGCCTTTCGGCAAGGCGATGCAGCCAGCCGGGGTTTTCCGAGCTTCGAGGGGGTGTGGGACGAAGACCTCTTCAGTACCGAAACCCTCCGCCAATTCGGCATCAAGCTCGGGGGCGGCATGGCTGCGGGTGCGGCCGTCGGGGCCGGCCTGGACGTGATGCTGGCAGGGCTTTCGCTCGGCACGGCCACCCTGGTCGGCGCACTGGCCGGTGGAGCCCTGCAGACGCTGCGCGATTACGGGCAGCGCATGTGGGGGCGGGTGCAGGGCGAGCGTGTGCTGCGTGTCGACGACACGGTGCTGCGCCTGGTCGCCCTGCGCCAGTTGAGTCTGGTGCGCGCGCTCGAGATGCGAGGACATGCGGCGCAGGATGTCATCCGCATCGACGACTTGCCTGCTGTGCAGGCCGCGACCTCGGCCATGATGGACTGGCGCCACGACAGCCTGCCGCCGGCCTTGCACAAGGCCCGCAGTCACCCGGAATGGTCGAGTCTCAATCGCCATGAAAACGCACCGTCGGCTGCCTGGCGGCAGGTGGTGCCGCCGCAGCAGCCCGAGCGCCAGCAGCAGGTACAGGCGTTGGCGATGCACCTGATCTAGGGCTGCGAATGGACAGGCCGGGCGGGACTGATTCTTCAGCCGCTCCGGCTTACCAGTCTTCCTTGACGGACAGCACGGCATCCTGGCCCGCCGCGGCGCGGGCGGCCAACCAGGCCGTGAGGGTGCCCACGGCGACCACGGCGGCGCACAGGGCGATCAGGCGCGTGGCGGGCAGGCTCATGTCCATCGTCCAGTGGAAGCTTTGCGGGTTGACCACTTTCACCAGGATCAGGCTGATCACCAGGCCCAGGGCCAGGCCGGCCGCGCTGCCGATGGCGGTCCACACCGCCCCTTCGCCGGCGACCACGCCCAGGATCTGCCGGCGTGTGAGGCCCAGATGGCGCAGCATGCCGAACTCCTTGCGGCGTGCCAGGACTTGTGCACTCAGGCTGGCTGCGACACCGAACAGGCCTATGCCGATGGCCACGCCTTGCAGCCAGTAGGTGACGGCAAAACTGCGGTCGAAGATGCGCAGCGAGGTCGCGCGCAACTCTGCCGCGCTGGCGAACTCGATGCCCTCGGGCCGTCCCTGCGGTCCGGCGGCATCCAGTTGCCGTTCGATGATGTGTTGCAATGCGGCGGTGTTGCCGGCGGTCTGGCCTGGCGCGAGCCACAGCGCGAGCTCGTTGACCTCGGTATCGCCGGTCAGGCGCCGGTAGTCGGCCAGATCCAGCGCCAGGCTGCCTTGCTGCCGGGCGTAGTCGCGCCAGATGCCGGCCACCACCAGGGGAGGCGTGGAGCCCGTCGTTCCCAGCAGAGCAGGCAGCGGGTCGCCGGGCGCGACGTCGAACAGGGCGGCGAATGTCTCGCTGGCATAAACGGGAATGGCCTGCGGGTCGCTCGGTACCCACGGCTCGCCGACCAGCGGCAACGTCTGGCTTGCGCGCGCCGCGGCATCCGGGCCGGGCATGAAGGTGCGTGCAATCAGCGTCACGGGGGCGCGGGTGGGATCCATCACCACGGGCTGGATGCGGCTCGCCGTGCTGCGGGCCACCTCGCCGAGGCCCGCGACGGCTTGAACCTGCTCGGGCGAGAAATGGCCCGAGGGCGCCAATTGACGGTCGATTCGGACATACAGGTCGGCCGGCAGCACGGTGTCGAGCCATGCCGTGACCGAGTCGCGGAAGCTGGCCACCATGACCGTCAGTGCGACCGACAGAGCCAGGGCCGCTACCACGCCGCTGACGGCAACGGCCGCCGTTTCACGCGCATGGCGGGCCCGCTCGACCGCCAGCAGGGGCAGAAGCCAGCGTTCGAGCGCGGGCGCAAGGCGGTCGTTGAGCACCCGGATCAACCAGGGCAATAGGCCGATGCCACCGACCAGCAAGGCCGCGATGGCCGCATAAGCACCCAGCGCCATGCCCGCGATGGGCGGCAGCGTGCTCATCGCACCGGCTGCCGCAAGGGCTGCGAGCGCTGCCCAGGGGAGGTCGGCCTGGCCGGTCGTCCCGCCGCCCAGGCCCTTGAGCGCTTGCGCAGGGGGCAGCGCACCGGCCGACCGCGCCGGCCACCAGCCCCCCGCCAATGCCGCACCCGTGCCCAGGGCACCGAAGACCAGGGCTGTCGTGTGGTCCCAGGGCCATTGCAGAGCGCCACCCGCGACCTGGAAGTAACCTCCACCCAGATCGCCTCCCAGCCAGGTCAGCGCCAACGCGGCCAGTGCCGAGCCCAGCAGCAGCCCGAGCGCGCTGCCGACCACGCCCAGCACCGCCGATTCCGCCAGCACCAGTTTCAGGCGCTCGCCGCGGGTCAGGCCCAGCACGGCCAGCAAGGCCAGTTGCTGGCTGCGGCGCGCCACCGACAGGGCCAGTACCGAATAGACCAGAAAAGTGCCTGTGAAAAGGGCCACCAGCGCCAGCACGGTGAGGTTGACCCGGTAGGCACGCGACATGTTGCTGACCCTCAGATTGGTGTCGCCGGGCTGGCTCAGCAGCGTGCCGGTCGGTGCAGGCCAGCGCTGTGAAAAGAGCTCGGGGGTCAGTCCGGAAACCAGTTTCAGGTCGATGCGACTGAGCCGCCCGGGCTGGCCCAGCAGATCCTGCGCCGCGCCGATGTCCATGACGGCCAGGGGCGGGCCTTGCGCGGCCACGTCGCCGGCCCTTTCGAGCACGATCGGCCGCTGGGCATCGACCAGGGCCGTCAGGGGACCCTTGGGCCAGACGGCCGTGGCGGCGGGGTTGAGGAAGAGGGTGCGGGGGGCGAACAGATCCAGCCGGTCGCGGCCCTCGGCCAGCCGGGGCATGAGGTTGCCGGCAACGGCCGCCACGCGCAAGGCATCCACACCCACGATGCGCAACGGCACGAGCGTGCCATCGGGCCCTCGGGCTGCGACCGTGCCTTCGATGACGGGGCTCGCCTCGTCAACGCCCGCGACCGTCGCCAGATCGGTGTAGACCCGGTCGTCGAACGTGCCGCGCATCGATTGCACCGAGAGATCGGGCTGTCCGTTGACCGAGCGGACGGCGCTGGCGAACTCGTCCAGGGCCGAAGCATTGATCAATTGCACCGCATAGGCCAGGGCGACGCCGAGCATGACGGCCATCAGGGCCGCCGCGTAGCGCCACGGATGCTGCCATGCCGCCAGCCATGAATCTGTCTCTTATACACATCTCCGAGCCCACGAGACAGGCAGAAATCT
>ERZ1031720.44-NODE-44-length-15674-cov-8.605993_pt1 | contig 15674 bp, 16 predicted proteins | sample MGYA00518750_ERZ1031720 | MGnify/ENA primary metagenome ERZ1031720 (study PRJEB33718, sample SAMN03160008) | human skin metagenome | collected 2014-04-10 | study: EMG produced TPA metagenomics assembly of the PRJNA266117 data set (Human skin bacterial metagenome and... | reverse complement strand
GCCGAACACGCCCAGGCCGCGCTACGCCTACGGCGTGGTGCTGTCGCTCCTGTCTGCCGGACTGCTGTGGTGGCTGACAGGCGCGTATGCAGCCACCGGTGCGCGGCAGAATCCGGAAGTGCTGCCCGAAGCCGGTCCGCTGATCCAGCACATCCGCGAGCAGGGCCATATCACCGTCGGCGTCCGGGCCTACCGGCGTCCGTCACCCGATCCCGAGGCCCGGCCCGAACCCGACGAATACGACCTGGCGCTGGCCCGAGCCTTGGCGCACCGCCTGCAGGTCGAACTCCGGACCGTGCCGCAGGCCCCCGATTCCGATGGCCTCATCGCCCTCGACGCCGACCCGGTCGATCTGTTGCTCGGCCTGGCAGGCGACGACGGCACAGGCAGCATGGTGGTCCGCAGCGCCGCGTCTTCGGCATTGCCGCGCGGCGATGTGGTGGTGCTCGCACGCCCCGCGCAGCAGAGCCTGTCGCCCAAGCTCGCACTGGCGGGCCGAACCGTGTGTGCCGCGCAGGGCAGCCCCTATGCCTTGCCCGCGACACAGGCCTACGACGTGCAGATCAAATGGTTGCCGTCCACCATCGCCGCTCTGTCGGCCTTCTCGGCCTTCGAATGCGATGGCCTGCTGGCCGACGCCGATCTGCTGGACCGTCTGCAATCGGCTCCAGACTGGGCCTATTACCGCAGGCTGCCGACGGCACTTCGCCCGGCATTCGCCGACCAGGCCACGCTGCATTCGGGGGATGCGCGCGATGCGCAGGCCGTGCAAACACTACTGGCCGAATGGTCGGCCTCCGACGACGGGCAGGCGCATCGCCAGCAACGCCTGAGCCTGCAGGCCTTCGAAGCCACTCAGTTGCAGCCGGGCTCCTACTGCCACTGACCGCCTGCCGGCGCGTGCCGCGCGCTGCAAGACCGGTCTAGCGCACCGGCTCTGAAATCTCGATCAGGTTCAAGTCCGGATCTCGCACGTAAACCGAGCGGATCTTGCCGGTGGCGCCCGTGCGCATCACCGGCCCTTCGACGATCGGAACGCCCTGAGCCTTCAGTCGCTCCACCACCGCGTCCAGCGGAATGGATGCGATGAAACACAGATCCAGCGCTCCGGGCACCGGCGTATGGGCCTTGGGTTCGAACTCACGCCCCTTGACATGCAGATTGATCTTCTGCGAGCCGAAGGTGAACGCCTTGCGATCGACCGGCGGCGTGCCGCCGACGAACGATTCCAAACGCATGCCCAGTGCCTGGGTGTAGAAACGGATGCACTCGGCTTCGTGTGCCGTCGTCAGCACCAAGTGGTCCAGATGGTCGATCATGTCTGCATACTCCTCGAGCCGGCGCGCCTGCACCTGCAGGCGCATAGAGCCAGGGCGTACTGTATCCCGCGCGGCCAGATGCCGCAGGGCATTGCGCCGCTCAGGCCGGCCGCAACTGAAGCGCCAGGCTGCCGGGTTCGGCATATGCCCGGGCCAGATCCAGCATCCAGCGTTTCTCGCCCGATTCGGCGATCAACGTCGGCACGCCGCGCGCATGGAAGCTGTGCATCCACGCGCGCGCCTGGTCGATGCGGGCACGCGCGGCATTCAGCAGATCCGTGTCGGCCCGCGCCAGCCGGGCTGCGGCCTCGTCCAGGCCCAGCCCGCCCAGCAACGCCGACAGCGTTTCGACCGAGGTCACGTCCCGGCCGTCCACGTAACGCGCATGCTGGACGGCCGCGAGGGCATCCAGCTCTCTGCCCGGCGCGGTCAACGACACCGCCGTCAGCGCCAGCGTCGCCGCACCGCTGTCGAAGCGTTGCTGCCGGTCGTCCAGCACCAGGCGACGGTAATCGTCGCTGAAACGTTGTCCCGTCAGGCGTTCGATGCGCTGGTCGTTCGACCACGCATAGGCCGCGAACCCGTCGTCCATCGGCCTCCCGCCCTCGCCGGAAAAAAGTCCCGTCGGCAGCGGCACGATGTTCACGCCTGGCGTATCGCGCAAGCCGGAAATCGCCGGCGCGGCACCGTAGCACCAGCCACACAAGGGATCGAACAGGTAATAGAGAGTCGTGTCCATAGGCATCTTTGTTGGATGTCCCGATCTTAGGCACTCTGGATGGAATCGCAAATACAGACATGACAAACACAATGTCTGGATAAGACAATCAATCGCCTTGCCAAACGGCACGATCGATGCCACGGCTCTCGCCGTCACCTGCCCGCTGCATCAGAAGAAGGGCCGGGACGCCAGCTCCAGCCCCAGCAGCACCAGGAACGACAGAAAACACCGCCGAAAGATCCGCGGAGAAATGCGCGTCCGAATGGCCTGGCCCAGCGCCATGCCGACCCAGGCAGGCACGATCGCCAGGGCCGACAGCCCGAGCTGGTCGAGCCGAAACCCGCCCTGCGCCAACAGCCCGGCCGCCAGCGCAACGGTCGATACCGTGAAAGACAGACCCAGCGCCTGCACCAGCTCTTCCTTGTCGAGGCGCAAGGCCTGCAGATACGGCACGGCCGGCATCACGAACACCCCGGTCGCGCCCGTGACCACCCCGGTGAGCAGACCGACGAAAGGCGACAGCCAGGGCTCGATGCGCGACGGAATCGACAGTGCCGGCGACACCAGCGCATACACGGCATACACCACCAAAGCGATGCCCAGGGCCAGCCCCGACCACAGCGGATCGACACGCACCAGCAACCCCGCGCTGCCCACCGTACCCAGCACGACTGCCAGCATCATCGGCCAGAAGCGCCTCAGCAGCTGCGCCGTGGCCGGACCGCCCAGCAACTGCCAGACGTTGGTCACGAACGACGGCATCACCAGTATCGCCGCGGCCGCAGCCGGCGCCATGCCCATGCCGAGCAGGCCCATGGCGACCGTCGGCAACCCCATGCCGGTCACCCCCTTGACCAGCCCCGCAGCCAGGAAAGTCAGTGTCAACATGAGCAGGAAAAAAGGAGATTCGTTCATGCCCTGATTGGAGCGTGACAAACCGCTAGGCACAATGCGGTTTTTGCACACCACCCTTCGGATTGCCCGAAGGGCGGCAATGAGGTGTCACCATGCGGCTCGATCTTGCAGACCTCCGGCTCTTTCTGTGTATCGTCGATGCAGGCAGCATCACGCAGGGCGCCATGCAGGCCCACCTGGCCCTGGCATCGGCCAGCGAACGGTTGCGCAGCATCGAGGCCGATGCCGGCGTCGCACTGCTCGAACGCCATGCCCGTGGCGTGGTCGCCACGCCAGCCGGTGAGGCCCTGGCCCATCACGCACGACTGATCCTGCGCCAGCAGGCCTTGCTCAAAGGCGAGCTGCACGACTTCGCCACCGGGGCACGGGGTACGCTGAATCTGTATGCCAACACCGCCGCGCTGACGGCGTTCCTGCCGCCCCGGCTCGCGCCCTGGCTCGCCGGCCGGCCACGCCTGCACGTCGAGCTCAAGGAACGCACCAGCGCGGAAATCGTCGCCGCCCTCTCGGCCGGTCTGGCCGAGGCCGGCATCGTTTCCGATGCGGTCGACGCCCACGGCCTGCATCTGCATCCCGTCGCCAAAGACCACCTGGTGCTGATCGCCGGCCCGGACCATCGTCTTGCACGACACAGCGCGGTCGCTCTCGCCGATGTGATCGACCAGCCTTTCGTCGGCCTGGCCCCCGGCAATGCCTTGCAGGATCACATCGACGAACAGGCACGTGCAGCCGGAGGGCCGCTCGCCCTGCGCATCCGCATGAAGACCTTCGAAGGATTGTGCGAGATGGTCGCCCACGGCATCGGCCTGGGCGTCGTGCCCCAGGGCATCGCCGGCCGCTATCGGCGTCGCCTGGGTTACCGCACGCTCGCACTCACCGACGACTGGGCCCGCCGCCGGCTGTGCCTGTGCTTCGGTGACTGGCACGCCCTGTCGGCCCCCATGCAGAGCCTGCTGGCGCATCTGGGCGCCCCGCCCGCCGGCGACCGCCGCTCCCCGGCATGAAGGCCTTCGTCCGGACAGCGGCCATGGCATGACCGCCATGCCGCACCGGCGGCCCCCTACCGACGGGCCACCCGCCCCGCTTGCCGGTTGACCAGGTCCCGCCGCATGGCAAGGTGAAGGCGGGCCGCCAGGCTCTCGGGCACACCGGCCCGATCGGCATGCGCCATCCAGTTCTCGACCTGCTCGTGAATGCCTTCGATGATGTCGCGCGCCTTCGCGGGCTTCATGCCGCAGAAGGCGCCGAACTGCAGGAGGTCGTCGAGCTCGAAGTGGTCGCGTTTGCCATTGAGGCTCATCTGGTGCTGCTGCGTCCAGCTGCCCGCCGGGTTGTAGGCATAGCTGACATCGAAAGCGGGCGACAGCCGCCACTCGCCCTCGCGGTTCATCAGGAAAGCGATGTTCTTGACGTGATCGTCCTGGTTGCGGATCAGCACGTTCAGCACCGCACGCCGGAACTGCTGTTCGACATCGAACGCCGGCAGTTGCAGTTGCCGGATCGTCTCCACGGCCTGCTCGTAGGCATATGCACCGGCCGCATTGAAGTCGAAATGCCGCAGGGCCGCGAGCGACTGCATGTGCAGCTTGCGGCCGTTCGCATCCCGGTCGAATCGCCGTGTCATGAAATGCGATCGCCCGCCCTCGCGATGAATCCGGCAGACGCTCATGTCGATGCCCGCAGCGACCGCCAGCAAATAGAAGCCGTATTCGATCAGGCCAAAGCCCTGCGGATCGGCCAGCTCCTTGTCGCGGTTGTTCGAGATCCCGTCGAACTTCATCAGCCAGTACGCATAACCCTCGCCGGCCTTGACCTGCCCGGAGCGGAACTCGCCGGTCGTCTCGTTCCACGCCAGCACGGCCTTGGCCCGCGCGCCGCCCGCAGAGGTGCCGACGCGCAGGATGTCTTCGAGCGTTTCGTGATCGTCCTCGCCCTTCAGCACACCGGCGAGTTGCCCGCGGTGATTCAGCACGTCGTTGGCCAGCCGGGTCAGCGCGTCGATCTCGACCTGGCGCGAACGGCGGGCCCCGCTGAACAGCACCGGATGAAACTCGAGTGCCCCCATGCCCCGGGTGCCGATGTAGCACAGGCGCTCGACCGGATTGAAACTGCCCGCCGACCGGCCCTGCGCCACCAGCCACGCATCGATCAGCGCATTGCCGAACTTGTCCGGCAGCGAATCCGCCAGCAGGCCCGGCAAGCCCTTGAAGGCGTCCTTGGGCAGGGCGGGAAACTCGTAGGGATGGGCCGCCGTCGGCATCGTGATCGGTGCCAGCTGGATCGGGCTCCTTGCAAAATCCGGCATGTACTGAAAGACCGCGACCTCGCGATCCGCCAGCCAGCTCACGGCCCCGATGTCCCGGCCCCACAACCGAACGGTCGCGTCCGTCATGCCTCGTCCTCTTCGCCCCAGGCCCAATCGGTCGCCTTGGCCGGCACGGCCTTCTCACGCGCACGGCGGCGCTCGCGGCCGCCATGCCGCACGCGCTCGACCGGCCGCACCTCGGGATCGGGCAACACGGCCGACAGCCGCTCGTCCAGGCCCAGCGCCCCGAGGACACGCAGAAAAGTGTCCAGCGAGGTGTTTTCACCCGCCTCAAGACGCTTGATGCTGCTCACGGAAGCCCCCGCCTCGCGTGCCAGCGTGGCTTGAGTCAGATTCCGGCTCAAGCGCAGCTTGGCCAGACGCTCACCGATCTCGAGCAGATATGTCTCAGCGGCCAAAACGAACTCCTTAAGGAATCATATATGAATCATAAAAGCCAATTATTTGAATTATGGAGTCATATATGAAGCCAAGTCAATAAAATAAAAATAGGTTTCATATATGAACTCTTAAAAACCAAAAAACAAGACAAGAGTCCATAAACGAAACTTTACATCAACTAATATCGATGAATCCTGCGCTCGCTGCAATGCAGGGCCGTGGCCATACGCCGCCGATGGCCCAGGGCAACCCCGCCGCCCGCGCCCGTTTCAGGCGGGGTGGAATCGCCGCCATCATAACTGGACAAAAAACCAGCATGACTGTACATTCCAACAGTGGACAAACATCAAAAACTCGCCATCCTGGCCGACGCAGCAAAATACGACGCCTCGTGCGCTTCCAGCGGGAGCGAGCGGCGCGATTCGGTGGGCGGCCGCGGCATCGGCTCGACCGAAGGCATGGGCATCTGCCACAGCTACGCACCCGATGGCCGCTGCATCTCGCTGCTCAAGATCCTCCTCACCAACTTCTGCCTCTACGACTGCCTGTATTGCGTCAATCGCGTCAGCAGCAATGTCAGACGCGCCCGCTTCACGGTGCACGAGGTGGTGGCGCTGACGCTGGATTTCTACCGGCGCAACTGCATCGAAGGACTGTTCCTTTCCAGCGGCATCATCCAGAGCCCCGACTACACCATGGAGCAAGTGGTGGAAGTCGCTCGGGTGCTGCGCGAAGACCATGACTTTCGCGGCTATATCCACCTCAAGACCATCCCGGACGCATCGCCCGAACTGCTGGCCCGCGCCGGCCGCTACGCCGACCGGCTGAGCATCAACATCGAGCTGCCGACCGCACAGGGCCTGAGCGCGCTGGCCCCCGAGAAAGACGCCACGGCCATCCGCCGCTCCATGCAGCGCATGGCCCTGCACATCGACGAGAACCGCCAGCAGCGGCTCGAGCAGAGTCCCGCCGGCGCTTCGCCCATGCCCGCAGGCAGCGGCACCGGCAACCGTGACGCCCCCACCGGCCGCCGCACCATCCCCATCGTGTCGATGCCCCAGCGCACGCGACGCGCAGCCGCCCCGCGTTTTGCGCCCGGCGGACAAAGTACGCAGATGATCGTGGGAGCGGACGCCAGCGACGACCGCACCATCCTCGCCACCAGTGCCAGCCTGTACGGCGGCTACCGCCTGCGGCGCGTGTACTACTCGGCCTTCAGCCCGATTCCCGACGCCGCCGGCGGATTGCCGCTGGTCGCCCCGCCGCTGATGCGCGAGCACCGCCTCTACCAGGCCGACTGGCTGATGCGTTTCTACGGCTATCGGCACGACGAAATCGTGCCCCCGCGCCCGCTCGACGAGCAGACCGAAACCCCCAGCGGCATGCTGTCGCTCGAAATGGATCCCAAGCTGGCCTGGGCCCTGGCTCATGCCGAGCGTTTTCCGGTCGACCTCAATACCGCGCCGCGCGAGCTGCTGCTGCGCGTACCCGGCCTGGGCGTGCGCAGCGTGGACATCCTGTGCGCCTCGCGCCGGGTGCGCGCCCTGCGCAGCGACGATCTCCAGCGCCTGCGCATTCCGCTGCGCAAGGTGATGCCTTTTGTGGTCGTGGCCGATCACCGCCCCGCCCGCAAGCTCGATGTCGCCGCCCTGCGCCAGACGGCCCTGGGTGGTCCAGCCGCCCGTCCCAGCCCGCGCCGCACCCTGCCGGCACCGGCACGGCAAGCCTCGCTGTTCTGATTCCCGGCAGCCTCGACGCCACGCCATCCGCCATCCGCATCCGCATCTTTTGCGCACGCCATGACCCTCCACACCCTTCAGCTCGACCACGCCACCGACTGGCCCGGTTTCCGGCGAGCCGCACGGGGCCTGCTGATGCAAGGCATCTCACCCGACCAGGTGCTGTGGCAGGTCGCGTCGGACCAGGGCCCTGCCGATCTGTTCGCAGGCACACCCGAGCCGGCCGACACACGGCCAACCGGCTCCGACACGGCCGGTTGGCCGGTCTCCAGGGCGCCGTCGGACTCGGCCTCGGAATCCGCTTCGTCCCTGCGCTTCCCCAAGCCGATGATCGAACTCTGCCAGGAAGCGCTGCTGCACGAGGATCCTCTGCGGCTGGGGCTGATCTACCGCCTGCTCTGGCGTCTGCAGCGGGAACCCACGCTGCGTCACGACCCGCTCGATGCAGATGTGCAGCGACTGCAGCTCATGGCCCGCGCCGTGCGGCGGGACATGCACAAGATGAAGGCTTTTGTCCGTTTCCGTCAGGTCGAGCGGCAAGGCCAGCCCACGCTGCACGTGGCCTGGTTCGAGCCCGGCCACCACATCGTCGAAGCCATCGCCCCGTTCTTCATGCGGCGTTTCACCGCCATGCACTGGACCATCCTCACGCCCCGGCGCTGCGTGCACTGGGATGGGCGCACGCTGGTCTTCACCGACGGCGCGCGCCGGGACGATGCCCCACCGGCCGATGCAGGCGAAGCCCTCTGGCTGGTCTACTACGCCAATATCTTCAATCCCGCACGGCTCAAGCTCGCCATGATGCGCCGGGAAATGCCCACCAAATACTGGCACAACCTGCCCGAGGCCAGCCTGATCGACGAACTCGCTGCCGGCGCTGTCGAACGCAGCGGCCGCATGCTCGAGGCCGAGCCCACCCTCACCCGCCGCCGCCTGCCGCACGCAGGCCAAGACAGACCGGCCCCATGAGCGCTCAGGTCGATGTTGCCCTTTGAGGTGCTCCACCTGCTCGTCTCTCATCACGCTCTCGACTGTCGACCCCTCGTCGGCCGAGCGCCGTCAGATGACTCTCCCGGAGGAACAAAACGACTCAATCCTGCAGACGTCATCCGGTAGAAGAGCGGTACAGCATGTGGAATCTCGACCAGCGGAATGTCCGTTTCGCTGATGCCTTCCAGCACCATCATCAAACTTCTGATCGAGTTCCCATGCGCCACGAGTAAAACGGTCTCACCCCGGCACAGTGCGGGTGCAACGATGTCCGTCCACGCGCCCCACACGCGTGCCTGGGTGGCCCGCAAGCTCTCGCCGAGGGGAACCTGCGATCTGCTCAAGCCCCTGTATTGCACCTTGCCGTAGCTGTCCCGCTCATCTCCCGCCGACAGCGCGGGAGGCCATGCATCAAAATCTCTGCGCCACGACCTCACCTGCTCTTCGCCATGCATCTCGATGGCCGTGGGTTTGCTCAAGCCCTGCAGTGCACCGTAATGACGTTCGTTGAAACGCCAATCGCAGGTTGCGGGGACCCAGGATTGACCGAGCTCGTCGAGACAGTGACGCTGCGTCCAGATTGCACGTCGAAGAACGCTGGACAGCGCGCGATCGAAGCGTACGCCCATGCGATCGAGCAAACGTCCCGCCGCACGTGCCTGCTCGATCCCCCGGGGTGAAAGACCGACGTCGTGCCAGCCGCCAAAGCGCTGGTCTTCATTCGAATCCGACATCCCATGGCGCAGCAACACCAGCGTTGCGCGCGGATGGTATCGAGCAAAGTCCTTCATCAAAAGTCGACTCCTGACCGGTTCGTCATCACCTGCAACCGGTGATGAAAGATTGGCAATCGCCATCTCACCTCGATTCGACGGGCCACTGGCGGCATAAGCATCCAAACATCTTTAGTTCATAGATGCGAACAACTGATCATATATAAGACATCAAGTAAAGGGTACAAGGGTAGATACCAAGACGGGCTTCATTCCTCTACTCACCACCGCAAACAGAAAAACTTAGGGCAGAACCGCTTGACAGCCGATGGTTCCAAAAATAACCTGAATCTTAAATGCGATCACTTGTTCGTATTTACGAACTAAAAAGTCGACTCAGAGATGAGCGGCAGGCTTCCCAATCAGGAGACAAAATGGACCAAAGATCTACGCCCGTTCAGCGTCGCACGCTGCTTCAGCTCATGGGCAGTTTCGCGTTGGCGCCCGCTGCGTATTCTGCAGATCGCAGCTATCCGCAAGCCGCCATACGTTTCATCCTTCCGTTTTCCGCAGGTTCAAGCACGGATGTTCTCTCGCGGGTGCTGGCGGAACAACTCGGCCAGCAACTTGGCCAACCCGTCGTCGTCGAGAACAAGCCAGGCGCGTCCGGCATCATCGGCACTCAGCAGCTCGCTCGCGCCGCGCCGGATGCCTACACCATCGGACTGGTGTCGCTGGCGAGCATGGCCATGGTGCCTCCCACGCTGAAAGAAGCCCCCTACGACCCCATTCACGACTTCGTGCCGCTTTCCATGACCGGCAGCACGGACATGCTGCTGGTGGCAGGTCCCCGTGCACAGGGCAAGACCTTGCAGGAGTTCGTTGCCTGGGGCCGGCAGCAAAAGGAGCCTCTCTTTCTCGCCACCCTCGGCGCAGGCACCACGGGGCACTTCGCTGGCTTCCTGCTCGGCAAAGCGGCAGATATCCGCTTCGAGCCCGTTCACTTTCGCACGTTCAGCGATCTCGTTCCCGCCCTGATTTCCGGAGCTGTCGACGTCACGGTCATGGCACCCGCCCAGATCCTGCCCTTCGTCAAAGACGGAAAACTCCGGGGACTGGCAACCAATGGCCCGACACGCCTCACCACCTATCCCGATGTCCCGACCTTCAAAGAGGCCGGTTACCCCGACATGCAGTTCTTGACGTGGGTCGGCATCGTGGCGCCGATGAAGACACCGTCAACGCTGGTCGAGCGTCTGAGCACGGAGATCATCAAGGCGACGAATGTCCCCGCCGTGCGAACAAAGCTCGAGGACGCGGGTTATCGAGTCGTCGCCAGCAGCCGTGAGCAATTCAGCGAAACGATCCGCAAAGACGTCGCGATATGGAAAGACATGGTCAGAACAACCGGCTTCACGGTCTGATCGACCCAGAGCGCTAAAAAGATCGGGACTGAGTTTCCTCGTCCACGCCATTCATCGTCATCAAGGAAGACATCATGAAAATTGGATTCATCGGTCTCGGGACCATGGGGGCCGGCATGGCTCACAACCTTCAGCAGGCAGGACATGACCTTGTTGTTCATGACCTCAACAAGGAAAGTGCCACGCCGTTCGTGAAAGCCGGGGCCGTGTGGGCGGAGACAAGCGCAGCACTGGCTCGCGAGTGCGACGTCCTCTTCACGTCGCTGCCGGGCCCGAAAGAGATGTCTGAAATGGCGGTCGGCGCAGATGGTCTGGCTTCTGCCATGCGGCCCGGCTCTGTTTGGTTCGACCTCACCACAAACTCCCCGACCACTGTGCGCGAAATTGGCGCGATTCTCGAAAAAAAGGGCATCCGCCTGCTGGACGCACCGGTCAGCGGCGGCCCGGCCGGCGCGCGTTCAGGCAAGCTGGCCCTGTACATCGGGGGCGATCGCGGAGCCTTCGAGCAATACGCCGAACTGCTGGACGCGATCGGGGATCGCGTGATCTATGTCGGCGAGATCGGTGCCGGCAGTACAGCGAAGATCGTTCACAACCTCATCAGCCTGGTCAGCCGGATGGCCATCGCAGAAGGCATCAGCCTCGGCGTGAAAGCCGGACTCGATCCGCTCGAACTCTGGAACGCCGTACGGCAAGGTGCAATCGGCCGCGCTCGGACGCTCGACCTGGTCGCGGAACAGTATCTCCAGTCCTCTTACGAACCGCCGATGTTCGCGCTCAGGCTGGCCATGAAAGATTTCAATCTGGCACGGGATCTCGCACGGGAATACGACGTGCCGATGCAGCAGGCCGACGCGGCCTACGAGACCTACCTCGCAGCCATCGACCGCGGGTGGTCTGAGCGCGATTCGCGTTCGCCCATGGAACTGCAGAACGAACGCGCCGGCATCGCGCTCAGGGCATCGAAAGAAGACGTCATCAAGACCATGGCACGCGGCTGAACCACCCGGATTCCGGATTGACGTTTTGCAACTTCATCGAAAAGGACTTTTAAACATGGACACCGTACAAATCGGCCGACAGGTCATCCGCGAGCTGATGGGCAATGATTTCCTGGAAGCCAAGGACAAGACTCGCAACGCTTTCAACGCGCCTATCCAGGAATATGCGGAGGATGTCTGCTTCGGCAAAGTCTGGTCACGAACCGGCATCGATCGCAAACAACGCAGCATCCTCAACATCGCCATGCTCACCGCGCTGAATCGACCTGCGCAGTTGCGCAGCCATATCGAGGGCGCACTGACCAATGGCTGCACGGTCGACGAACTTCGCGAGATCCTGCTCCATACGGCGGTGTACTGCGGTCTGCCGGCATCGCTGGACGCCTTCCGTGTCGCCGAAGAAGTGCTGCGTGCCCGCAAGCTGCTGGATTGATCATGACGACCACCTCACAGGCTCTTTTCTATCCCAAACCGCAGCTGCTCATCAACGGTTCCTGGCGTGACGGCGCCCATGGTGTTTGCGGCGTCGTGCGCAACCCGGCGACCGGCGAGGTGCTCTCGGAGGTCCCCCAGGCCAGCGGCGAGGATCTGGACGAAGCGCTCGACGGCAGCCTGAGGGCCTTCGCTATCTGGCGTAAGACCGCTGCGCTCGATCGTGCAGCGGTGCTGCGCCGGGCCGCCTCTCTCCTGCGAGAGCGCTTGCCTGAACTCGCTCGTCACATGACGCTGGAGCAAGGAAAGACACTTGCGGAATCCAGGCTTGAATTCGAGCTCTCCGCCGAGGCCCTCGAATGGTATGCAGCAGAGGCTTTGCGAGCCAACGGACGGATCATTCCGGCGCGTGCCCGTGGCGCTCGGCAAATGGTCATCCCCCAGCCGGTCGGACCCGTCGCCGCGTTTACGCCCTGGAACTTTCCTGCCGTGCTGCCCGCGAGAAAGATCGGTGCGGCCTTGGCCGCTGGCTGTGCGGTGATCATCAAACCGTCGGAGGAAACGCCAGCGTCCACGATAGGGCTGGCCAAGGCCCTGATGGACGCGGGGCTACCAGAGGGCACACTGAATTTGGTGCTCGGAATCCCAGCCGAGGTGTCCCGTCACCTCATCCAATCACCCATCATCCGAAAAGTCACATTCACCGGCTCCACGCCGGTCGGCCGAGAGATCGCACAGTTGGCGGCCGCGTATGCCAAGCCTTGCACGCTCGAGCTGGGCGGCCATGCGCCCGTCCTGGTTTTTGACGACGCCGATCTCGACCATGCCATCCGCACCTGCGCGATAGGAAAAACGCGCAATGCCGGACAAGTGTGCACCTCGCCCACTCGCTTTTATGTACAGGATCGTATCTACCAGGAATTCTCGAGCGGCTTCGCAGAGGCGATGAATGCCATGAAGGTAGGCCCCGGAATGGCGCCTGAAAGCCAGATGGGCGCGCTGGCGAATGTCAGGCGCATGACGGCCATCGAGTCTCTGGTGGACGACGCCCACGCCGCTGGAGGGAAGATCATTGCGGGCGGTGAACGCTTGGCAGACGTGGGTTACCTCTGGCGCCCCACCGTCATCAGCGACGTACCGTCTTCGGCACGGGCGATGCAGGTCGAGCCATTCGGCCCGCTTGCTTTGGTGAACCGCTTCAACACACTTGAAGAAGGGTTGACGCTGGCAAACAACCATCCCTTCGGACTGGCAGCCTATGCATTCACACAGTCGTCCCGTACCGCAGCCGCCATCGCGGATGAATTGGAGGCCGGCGGCATCGGCATCAACACCTTCGCCGTGGCGCAGATCGAAGCCCCTTTTGGCGGCGTCAAGGACAGTGGCTATGGCACCGAAGGCGGGCATGAGGGCCTCGAGGCCTACATGCACCCCAAGTATGTTCATCACGCCCCCTGACTGGGCAACTTGAGCTCTGGCAAGCTCAAAACCACAGGATTCTTGGATATGGAAATCACACGATCTGGAACACTACAGTCATACGCCGCGCCGACCGCTCATTTCACCGGAACGGCACGAGTCGACCCACTGGTCACGGCGCCAGAGCCCGCGCGAATCCGGGCGGCAAGCGTGACTTTCGAGCCGGGGGCAAGAACGGCCTGGCACACCCATCCGCTGGGGCAGACACTCATCGTGACCCACGGCCGCGGCTGGGTCCAGCTCGACGGTCAGGACATCGAGGAGATCCGGCCAGGGGACGTGGTGTGGATCGCGCCTGGTGAACGTCATTGGCATGGCGCAACGCCGACCCCCCCCCTGACACACATCGCCATCCAGGAGCATGTCGGCGGCAAGACCGTGGACTGGATGGAAGAAGTGTCGTTGAAGACTTGAGCTCGTCTTCTGCCTGCGGGCGCCAAGCAGTCCCCTCCTCGGTTGCCGTCGAAGACAACGGAGATGGAGAAAGGAGTGACACAGCGTCTGCCGAAGCCATGAGATTCAAGGGAACGCACGTCGAAGGGCGTGCCATTCATCTCTTCAGAAGACCCAAGGAGACCAAAGTGAAGAGTCATTTTTTTCTATCACGCAGGCAGACACTGCTCACTGCAGGAGCGATGCTGAGCGGCTGCTCGCTATCGAGCCCGTCCACGACCTTGCCCACGCCCACCGTGCTGCCAACGCTCAAAGCCTACCGAGGCAACCAGCCGCGTGCGACCAGCGACTTGCTGTCCTGGCATTCCAGCCTGCAGCCCGAGGCGGCAGATGAGCCTCTTCTCCCGGTGGTCGATCCGCACCACCATCTTTTCAACACGCCAGCCGATCGCCTGTACTACACCCGCGAGGATCTGACACGTGATGTATCAGGCGGCCACCGGATCATGGGAACAGTCTACGTCGCAGCCTATGCGGCAGGCTGGCGGAGCGACGGCCCGCAGGCCATGCGATCCGTCGGCGAAGTGGAGAGAATCGTCGAACTCAGCAAAACGCCCCTGATCCTTCCCGCGACAGACTGCACGCTTGCAGCCGGGATCGTTTCGGACGTGGACCTTTCGCTCGGCGACGCAGTGGGCCCTGTGCTCGACGCTCACGTCGCAGCCGGCGATCACCGGCTGCGCGGCGTCCGGCACTACCTGACGTACCACGAAGGCGAGTTGAGCCGCTTTATCCCCAATGCTCCGCAGCACGTCATGGCCGATCCGGAGTTTCGCAAGGGTTTCGGCCATCTGGAACGGCACGCGCTCTCGTTCGATGCCCTTGTTTATCACACCCAGTTGCAGGAACTCAGGCAACTCGCAGCGGCCTTTCCCAAGACGACCATCGTTCTCAACCATATCGGCATGCCGATCGGCGTGCTCGACTACAGCTCTCGAAGAGCCGAAGTTCAAAGGCAATGGACACGCGACATGCGTGCGCTCGCCACCCTGCCCAATGTGGTCGTCAAGCTGGGTGGACTGGGCATGCCGATTCTGGGTTTCGGTTTCGATCAGGCGGATCGACCGGCGACGACCGAAGAACTCGTGAAAACCTGGAGGCCCTGGATCGAAACGTGCATCGAGATCTTTGGCCCCCAACGCTGCATGCTGGAAAGCAATTTCCCTGTCGACAAACAATCCTGCGGGTACACCCAGCTTTGGAATGCCTTGAAACGCGTCACTCGACAATACTCGTCGAGCGAACGCCGGCATCTCCTGTATGGGACGGCATGCCAGACCTACCGGTTACCCGATCTCCAGGCCCGATGCGAACAGGCCGTCGGCCTTGCGCCGCCCCGGCCACGTTGAGGCTGCACGGCGACGGGGCTGCCCTGCCAACACCGGGCGCAGCCCTCGGCTCAACGTCCTCCTGACCGATGGCTGCGCCAGGGCATCCAGCCCGTCGACTCGCTATCGGAGAAACGATCCGGGGCAAACGAATCGCCGGCGTCAGTGTGCTGTACTTGAACACGGTCGAATCCCGGCCGGGTGATCCCGTTGTCGTCGGTATCGAGATCCCGATAGAGATCTCTCAAGCCGGTCGAGCACCAATCGCCCCTCGTGGCGTTGTGATCGCCCCTCTTTCCGTCATTCGTCATCTTTCATCTCCTTCATCAATATGGATTGACATGAGCTGCATGGCGCTGCAGCCCTGGTCTGCGCCTCACATGCCCGAGTAGTTCGGACCGCCGCCGCCCTCGGGCGTGACCCACACGATGTTCTGCGTCGGGTCCTTGATGT
>ERZ1031720.43-NODE-43-length-16048-cov-8.491215_pt1 | contig 16048 bp, 13 predicted proteins | sample MGYA00518750_ERZ1031720 | MGnify/ENA primary metagenome ERZ1031720 (study PRJEB33718, sample SAMN03160008) | human skin metagenome | collected 2014-04-10 | study: EMG produced TPA metagenomics assembly of the PRJNA266117 data set (Human skin bacterial metagenome and... | reverse complement strand
TACACCTCTCTATTCGTCGGCAGCGTCAGATGTGTATAAGAGACAGACATGGTCGAGGCGCTGTCCGCGCTGGTTGCCGCGGCCAGTCCCTCGGGGGCCGAGCAGCCGGCTGCAGAGGCGATGGAGCGCCTGCTGGCCGAACTGGGGCTCGAGACCGAGCGGATCGTGCTCGACAGCCGCCTGATCGAGGACGATCCGATGTTCTCGTGTCCGTGCGACCCCGATGGCGGCCGCTACAACCTGCTGGCCCGGCATGTGCCGGTGCGACGCGATCCGGGTAGCCGTTCCGTGCTGTTCAATGGCCATCTCGATGTCGTGCCGACCGGTCCGCTGGGGCTGTGGAGCCGTGCGCCGTTCGAGCCCTATGTCGACGACGGCTGGCTGCACGGCCGTGGCGCCGGCGACATGAAGGGCGGACTGGTCTGCACCCTCGCGGCGTTCAAGGCCCTGCGGGACTGGGGACTGGAGCCCGCCGGCATCGTGGGTTTCAATGCCGTGCTCGACGAGGAGAACACGGGCAACGGCACCCTGGCTACCTTGCATGCGCTGCAGAACGCGCTCGGCAAGGCCAGGCTGACGGATTTTGATGCGGTCATCATCCCGGAGCCGTTCGGCGAGACGCTGATGTCGGCCCAGGTGGGCGTGTGCTGGCTGAGCGTGACGCTGACCGGCCGTCCGGCTCACGTGGCCTACATGCACAGCGGACTCAACCCGATCGAAGCCGGCATCGCGGTCATGGCCGATCTCAAGCTGCTGGAGGCCGAATGGAATGCGCCGGAGAACCGCCATCCGGCGTTCATGGACGTGGCGCATCCCATCAACTTCAACCTGGGCACGATACAGGGCGGCGAATGGAACTCTTCCGTGCCGTGCACCTGCACGATGGGCCTGCGCTGCGGCTTTTTCCCCGACGTGAGCGCCGACGACGCGCTGGCCGAGATCAGCGCGCGCATCCGGGACAAGGTGGCCGCCCTCAACCCCGACCTGGTGGTGGAGATCGATGCGCGCGGACACCATTCGCCGGGTTGCGTGTACGACCTCGAGCACCCGGCCATGGCCTTGCTGGCCACTTGCCACGAGCAGGCGACAGGGGTCGCACCGAGCCGGCTGGCCTGCACGGCGACGACCGACGGGCGGCATTTCCAGCTCTCGACTTCGCTGCCGGTGACCAACTACGGGCCGTTGGCCCGGCACATCCACGGCATCGACGAGGCCGTATCGCTCGACAGCATGAAGCGGGTGACGGCGACGCTGATCCAGTTCATCGTCACCTGGTGCGGTGTGCAGCCGCGCCGCACGGCCTGAGTCGCCGCGTTTGCCATTTTTGCCGCTTCGACCGCCGGCCGTGACCAGGCGCAGCGCGGCACGGTCGCATGGGCCGAAGCATCCGCCGGGCGGTCTCAGGCCCCGATGGCCGACAGCGCGTGGTCGATGGATGTGGCCAACAGATCGGCATGTGCCTGCGTGAAGACCAGGGGGGGACGGATCTTGAGGATGTTGGCTTGCGGTCCGGTCGCACCGAGCAGCACGCCTTCGTGTTCGCGCAGGCGATTGACCAGGCGTTGCGCCAGCGCGCCGGCGGGCTGCCTTTCGGCGGGATCGGATACCAGTTCGACGCCGGTGAACTGGCCTGCGCCCCGGATGTCGCCCAGCGCCGGGTGCCGCTTCGCCACCTCGCGTAGCTGCCGCCGCAGGTGCCGGCCGACCTCGCGGGCCCGGGTCTGCAGGTCCTCGTGCGCCAGCACGTCGAGCACGGCGCTTGCGGCGGCCATCGAGACGGGGTTGCCGCCGAAGGTGTTGAAGTAGCGGCATTCGCGCGCGAAGGTGGCGACCACGTCCGGCCGTACGGCCAGGCCGGCCACCGGCTGTCCGTTGCCCATGGGTTTGCCCAGGGTTACCAGATCGGGCATGGCAGCGTGGCGCATGAAGCCCCAGAAGTGCTCGCCGGTGCGGCCGAAACCGGGCTGGACCTCGTCGGCGATGTAGAGACCGCCGGCCCGGTGAACCGCTTGCACGGCTTCGTCCATAAAACCGGGGGGATCGGTGTAGATGCCATCGCTGGAGAACACGGTATCGACCAGCAGCGCGGCCGTGCCCAGTCCATGGGATTCGAGATCGGCGATGGCGGCGCGCACGCCCTGAGCGAAGGCTGCGCCGACCTGGTCGGGCGGCACGCCGTAGCTCTGGGGCGCCGGCACGGTGCGCACGGCTGCGCCGAGCTTGATGTAGGCGCCGAGCGAAGGCGACGCCTCGGCCAGCGCGGCGGTGACGCCGTGATAGGCATGGGCCGTGATGATGACGCCCTGTGCGCGGGTGTGGGTGCGCGCGATGCGCAGCGCCAGATCGTTGGCTTCGCTGCCGCTGCAGGTGAACATCGCGTGGCTCAGGCTGCCGGGAAGGGTCGCGAGCAGCCGCTCGGCATAGTCCAGCACCAACGTGTGCAGGTAACGGGTATGCGTGTTGAGCGTGGAGGCCTGTCGGGCAATGGCCTCGACCACATGCGGGTGGCAGTGCCCCACGCAGGCGACGTTGTTGTAGGCATCGAGATAACGTCGCCCGTCCGCGCCATGCAGCCACACGCCTTCGCCCCGAACCAGCTGAAGCGGCTGTTCGTAGAACAGTCGATAGGCCGGACCCAGCAGGCGGTTGCGGCGTGCCATCAGTTCGGCATCGGATACGGCATCCGCGGGACGCGCCTGTGCTGCCGCGGGTGTCGAAGAGGCGGGCGACGGGGAAGGAGTTGTCGATGGGGACATGGGCAGGCGTTGGATCGGATGGATTCGGATGGACGATGGCGGCGGGCCCCGGCTCGGGCGCGTCGGTCAGAGCGGTGCGAGCCCGCAGGCCGACCGCAGCGCAAGGGAGGCCTGCTCGTCGTCGATGCGGTCGCAGGCCGTCAGGCGCGCCCAAGACAGGCGGTTGTTGCGCAGGATGTAGTCGGCATTGCCCGGGTCCCGTGCGGCACGCCAGCCGCCGATGCAGACCACCATGGCCAGGCGGGCGCGGATCAGGCCGGGCAGCAAGGCCAGTTCGTCCGGCGTCAGGGGATGGATGGCATGGTAGGCCCGGGCGAATTCTGCGATGGCTTGCAGCGCGTCGCCGGTTTCGTCGAGCTGGTACGAGGCGGCCACGGCGACATCGTCGATGAGCGGACCTTCGACCATGTCGCCGAAGTCGAGGATGCCGCAGACGCGGTCGGGTTGCAACGGATCGACCAGCAGGTTGTAGATGTTGAAGTCGTTGTGGATGGCCTGGCGCCGCAGCGTCTTCAGCCGGGGCTGGACATGGCTTGCGAAGCGATCGAGCGCACGGGCCACGCAGGCGCGGCGTTCGGGCGCGGCGATGAGCGCCACCAGGCTGCGCACGCTGTCTGCATGCTGGATGTCCCATGGCAGACGCCGCTGGCCCGCCGGCTGGGGCGGCAGGCCGGCAAGGGCCTTGTCCAGCCGTGCGAGTGTCTGTGCGACGTTGACCTGCTGGCCCGGCGAATGCGGGGCCTGGGGCATGGGCAACCCTTCGAGATAGCTGAAGAGCCGCACCACGCGCGGCCTCTCGCCCAGCGCAGAGGTGACGGCGCTGAAGGCCCCGTCGCGCGTGGGCAGCAAGCGCTGTACGGGCTGGGCCGGATGATGGCGTTCCAGATGCAGCAGTGCCTGGGTCTGGAAATCGGCGACCTCCGTCGTTTCGACGGGGTGGGAGATCTTGAGCATGAGTCGGCGGGGCGTGTGCCCCTGGCCGTCGGGCAGAACATGCGGGCCGACGAGGAAGTTGGCATCTCGCTCGCCGGACAGCGCCTGCAGATCGGCCTGGATGCCGTAATGGCGTTGCAGCAGCGCGAGGGCCTGCGACGTGCTCACCGGAGCCGGTGGCGCGCTGAGCACGGCCGCTTCGGGCAGGCTGTCGAAGGACGGCAGTGACGGGATAGCCGACAGAGGCGTGGCGACGGGAGAGAACGCGGGGGCGGCGAGGGGCATGCGGGTTGCACTCATGATCGGCAAGGATGGGGGACGAAGACGATCAGGCCACGGCCTCGAAGCCGCGCAATGCGCTGGCCAGGTTGAGCGGCAGATCGGGCGAGAGGTAGCCCCCCTCCTGGACGAACACCGTGGGCAGGCCCAGGCGGGCGATCTCGCCGGTGATGCGGGCAAAACCTTCGGTGCTCACGGCCAGGGCCTTGTAGGGATCGCGCTCGTGTGCGTCCAGCCCCAGCGCGACGACGAGTGCGCCGGGCTGGAAGTCGCGGATGGCCTGGCAGGCACGGGCCAATGCGTGCAGGTAATCGTCCGTTCCGGTGCCGCGCGCCAGCGGATAGTTGAGGTTGTAGCCCAGCCCCTCGCCTTCGCCGCGTTCATGCGCGTGGCCGGTGAAGAACGGCGTGCAGAAATGCGGATCGCCGTGCAGCGACAGTGTCAGCACGTCGCTGCGGCGCCAGAAGATGCCCTGGGTGCCGTTGCCGTGGTGCACGTCGACATCCAGTATGGCCACGCGGGGGTGCTGCCGGCGCAGATACTGCGCGGCAATGGCGGCGTTGTTGAGATAGGTGAATCCGTTGGCGCGATCGGCATAGGCATGATGGCCGGGCGGGCGGCACAGCGCGTAGGTGGCCCGCTCGCCTTCGAGGACCAGCGCGGCTGCATGAGTGGCGGCGTGGGCCGACCACACGGCCGCGTTCCAGGTGTGCTGGCCGATCGAGCAGGCCATGTCGCCCATGTGGTAGCCCGCCTGTCCGACCAGGCTGTCGGGGTAGGTGCAGGGCTGGCCCGGGAAGGGATGCACGTTGGGCGTGACCTCGTCCGAGGCGTCGTCCAGCGCCTGCCATCGTTCCCAGGCCGTGGCAAGGAATCGCAGGTACTCCGGCGTGTGGATGGCGGCGCGCGGTGCCGCGCCGAAGTCCTGCGTCTGCACCAGCGTGTGGCCGTTGTCCCGTGCCGCGCCGGCGAGCAGGAAAGCGCGCTCGGGCTGCTCGTTGCTGCGTTTCATGCGGCCGCGCACGATGAATTGCTGTGGATCGTGTTCCTGGTGATGATCGCTGTAGATGACTTTCATGCGGCTTCCTGCATCGATAAAAAGGAGCAAGGCGGAATGCCCTGCAGACGACGTTCCGGCTCAGAATTGCGATTCGATGGACCAGCTCACGGGAATCTCCGCGACGCTGGCCGTCGGGGGCAGCTCCAGTGCCACACGGGCCAAGCGCGCGACATCCTCGGGCTGCGTCAGCTGTGCGTGCAGGTCGGCATCGACGCCGCTGGCCATGTCGGTGGCCACGAAGCCCGGGCAGATCGCCGTGGCCCGCACCCGTGTCCCCGCACCGCAATGACGCAGCCCGTGGGCCAGCGCCAGCACGGCGAACTTGCTCATGGCGTAGAGCGATGCATCGGCCGAGCGCACCCGCTTGCCGGCCAGCGAGGCCATGACCAGCACCTTGCCCTGCGGCGCGGCCAGCAGATCGGCCCAGACCAACTGCGTCAGGCGCATGGGCGATTTCACGTTGACTTCGAACAGCGCGTCGAAGTCCTCGCTGCTGGCCTGCAGCACCGATTGCCGGCTGAGCACGCCCGCGTTGTGCACGATGGCATCGATGCGCCCGAAGTGTGAACGGGTGGCCTGCACCCAGGCGGTTTCGGTCTCCGGCCTCGCGGCATCGAAGGGGCAGGCCAGCCATTGTTGGGGCAGCGCGTCCACGCCCGCATGGGGCAGCGTGCGGCAGCCTGCGCTGACACGCCAGCCATGGGCCAGCAGTTCGCGTGCAATGGCCAGCCCGATGCCCCGCGTGGCACCGCTGACCATGGCCACGGGGGCCGATGCGGGGTCTTGCCGAGTCGTCCTCATCGCCGGTCTCCGTGAATCGATGGGGTGGAAGACGCCTTCGGCCCGGGGGGCTTTTCCAGCGCGGAAGAGTCGGGATCAGGGCCCGGGTGGGGATCCCGATCGGAGCCCGAAAGCGCAGGCGCCTGTGTGAGCCCGGCCTGCTCGACGCATGCACGGGCGTGTTCGCATGCCACCTCGAGGTGATGGCGCAGCGCGCCGCGCACGGCCTCGACATCGCGCCGGCTCAAAGCTTGGGCGATAGGGCGATGGGTTTCGGCCAGGTAGATCGGATCTTCGTAGCTGGCCTCGCTGAGCGACAGGAACAGCCGCACCTCGGCTTGCATGTTGCCGAACAGCCGATGCAGATAGCTGTTGCCCGAGATTTCGGAGATGTAGGCATGAAACGACAGGTCGAGAGCCACGCGTGCCGTCTGGTCCAGCGCCAGGGCCTGGTCTGCCATGTTGTCGACCATGGGCAGCAGGCGGGCGAGCTGCATGTCGCTGGCGTGCCGGCAGGCCAGCGACGCCCCGAGCAGTTCGAGGTCGATGCGCACGGCATAGAGGTCTTCGACCTGGCGTGTGCTGATGGTGCGGACGGCAAAACCATGGCGGGGCCGCGAGATGAGCAGGCCGACGCTCTCGAGCCGGCGGGCGGCTTCGCGCACCGGGGCGCGGCTGATGCCCATGCGGCGTGCGAGGTCGGCCTCGACGATGCGTGCGCCGGGCGCCAGGCGGCCGTCGAGGATCGCGTCCTGGATCTGCTTTTCGACCGTGGCGACCAGATCGGGACGTTCGAGGGTCGAGAACGTGGCTCGTCCGGCCATGCGGGCGGTGGGCTGGGGGTGCGGGATAGAGTTCTCCATGCGATGAGATATCCGGAAAAAGCGTTTGGACGGTCGAACTCAGGCCATGCGGCGCGGTGGACGGCGCCAGGCCAGCGAGACGCCCGCGGCCGCGATGCAGGCCATGCCGCACAGCGCCGGCACGTCGGGTGGGCGGCCGAACCAGAAGGTGCTGAGCAGCACGGCCAGAATCAGCTGGATGTAGTTGAGCGGCCCCAGCGTCGAGGCCGGCGCACGCCGGAAGGCGGCCAGCAGCAGCAATTGCGCGATGCCGCTGCACACGCCACCGGCCAGCAGCACCGCCCATTCCATCGCATCCGGAAGGGCCTCGCCGCCGGGCATCGGATCGGACGTACCGCTGGCCCACAGCAGACCGGGCACACTGGTCACCACCAGGCAGGTCAGCGCCATGTAGGCGTACTGGATCTGCGGCGCGACCTTGCCCGAAAGTTTTCGGGTGAGCATCTGGAACAGCGCGTAGCAGACGGCCGCAACCGCCATCAGCAGCGTGCCGGCGAGCGGCAGGCTGGCACCTGGCCGGACGATCAGCAGCATGCCGACGAAACCTGCGCAGACCGCCAGCCACTGCGGCCGCCCGACACGCTCGCCGAGCAGCCAGGGCGACATCGCCACCATGATCAGCGGGGCGGTGAAGTAGATGGCCGTGGCCTCGGCCAGCGGCATGGTCACCAGCGCGGTCATGAAGCAGGTGGCCACGATGGCCAGCGTCAGGCTGCGCGCCATCAGCAGGGCAAGGTGCGGCTGGCGCCAGAAGCGCCAGAGCGATCGCCACGACACCGGCTGCCGCACCAGCAGGGCCAGCGCCATGCACGAAATGGCGGCGTAGCGGGTCAGGTTCATCACGGCCGGGCTGTGGCGCTCGAGCATCTGTTTTGCAAAGGCGTCGTAGCAGGCAAACGCCACCAGCGCGCACAGAAAAAGCAGCACGCCACGGCGCTGGGCCGACCCCGAATCGGCCGTCGGCGAGGCCAGGGGAGATGGAGGCGGCCGGGTCGTCATCCGGTCAGGCTCCGAGGCCGTCGAGCAGCGCGCTCAGGCCGGGCTGCAGCGCCTCGACGAGGTAGCCGCCCTCCTGCACGATGACCAGCGGCAGGTCCAGCAGTCGCAACTGCTGCCCGATGTGGCTGTAGGCGGCCATGTCCAGCGCAAAGACGCCGAGCGGATCGTCCTTGTAGGTGTCGAAGCCCATCGCCAGCACCAGCGCGTCGGGCCTGAAATCGCGCAGCCGCTGCAAGGCGGTCGCCAGCGCGGCAAAAAAAGCCGGGTTGCCGCTGCCGTGCGCGAGCGGCAGGTTGAGGTTGCAGCCCACACCGGCGCCGTGGCCGGTCTCTTCGGCGTAACCGACATAGAACGGGTAATAGTTGTCGGTGGCGGCATGGGTCGAGATCGTGAGCACGTCGTCTCGCGTGTAGAAGATGTTCTGTGTGCCGTCGCCATGGTGAACGTCCACATCCAGCACCGCGACACGCGATCGGCGCGCCGGGTCCAGTCCGTCGACCAGGTGCTGCGCGGCCGTGGCGCTGTTGTTCACATAACAGAAGCCGCCGGCACGGTCGTGATAGGCATGGTGTCCCGAAGGCCGGCACAGCGCGTAGGCCAACTGCTGTCCGTCGCAGAGCGCCTGTGCCGCCGCTGCGGCGCTGTGAGCCGAACGCAGAATCGAACGCCAGCTGTGGGCCCCGAGGGGGCAGGCCAGGTCGCCGATGTAGTAGCCCGTCTGCGCCACGATCGATGAAGAGGGGCAGGGCGGCCGCTGGTGGCCGGGCTGCGCTCCGTGGTAGGCCGACAGATTGGGCAGCACCTCGATGCCGGGCTCGAGCCCCGTTTGTGCCAGTGCACGCCAGCGTTCGTAGGCGCTTTCGAGGTAGTCGAGGTAATGCCGGGCGTGCACCTTCTCGAGCGGCGCGCGGCCGGCGTCCGCTGGCTCGTGGGTCTCGATCCCGAAGCCCGCCAGCGCAGCCTGCAGCGCGTGCGCACGCGAGGCCAGATCGGTCGGCTTGCTGATGCGCCCCAGCCGCATGAACTGCTGCGGATCGTGCAGCAGCTGGTCTTGCGAAAAGAAGGCCTGCATGGTTCAAGCCTCCTGCGGCTGCAGGGCGGGCGCAGAAGAGGGCATTGCCGTATGGGCCTCGAACGCGTCGAGCGCTGCATTCAGCCGTGCGAACAGCTCATCGATCTGCTCGGCCGTCGAGATCAGCGGCGGGCACAGCGCCACCGTGTCGCCCATGGCACGCACGATCAGCCCCCGTTCCTGCGCCAGCCGGGCCACGGTGGCGCCCGCCTTGAGCGCAGGATCGAAGGGCGTCCTGCCCGCCTTGTCGCTCACCAGTTCGATGGCGCCGATCAGGCCGACACCGCGCGCTTCGCCCACGCTGCGGCGTTGTGCCAGGGCTCGAAGCTGTCGCTGGAAGGCCGGTGCCGCGCGGCGGACCTGCCCCACGATGTCGTCTTCTTCGTAGACCTTCAGTGTCTCGAGCGCCACCGCCGCCGCCACCGGATGGCCCGAGTAGGTGTAGCCGTGGCCGAAGGTCCCGATCCTGCCGCTGTTGGCGGCCAGCGCATCGTGTACCTTGGCCGAGACCATCACGGCCGACATCGGCATGTAGCCCGAGGTCAGGGCCTTGGCACAGGTCAGGATGTCGGGCTGCATGCCGAACGTGGTGGAGCCGAACATCTCGCCGGTGCGGCCGAAACCGCAGATCACTTCGTCGGCGACCAGCAGCACGTCGTACTTGCGCAGCACCGCCTGGATTTTTTCGAAGTAGGTCTCGGGCGGCACGATCACGCCGCCGGCCCCCATCACGGGCTCGGCGAAGAAGGCCGCCACGGTGTCGGGCCCCTCGGCCAGGATGCGCTGTTCCAGCGACTCGGCCAGGCGGGTGGCGAAATCGGATTCGCTTTCGCCCGGCTGGCCATAGCGGTAGTGATGCGGGCATTCCACATGCAGGATGCGGTCGATGGGCAGATCGAAGTCCTGATGGTTGGCCACCAGCCCGCTGAGGCTGGCCGCAGCCACCGTCACGCCGTGATAGGCCCGTTGGCGCGCGATGATCTTTTTCTTCTGCGGCTGGCCGATGGCATTGTGGTAGTACCAGACCATCTTCACGGCCGAGTCGTTGGCCTCCGAGCCCGAATTGGCAAAGAACACGCGGGCCATGGGCACCGGGGCCTGTGCCAGCAGTTTGGCGGCCAGTTCGGCCACTGCCGGGTTGGACCGGTGATTGAAGGTGTGATAGTAGGGCAGCGTCTGCAGGGCCCGGATGCCTGCGGCCACCAGACGCGGATGGCTGAAGCCCAGCGAACTGCACCACAGGCCCGACATGCCCTCGATGTAGCGCCGCCCGTGTTCGTCCTCCACGTGAATGCCGTCGCCCCGGGTGATCACGAACGGCCCCACGGCGGCGTGGTCGGCCAGATTGGTGAACGGATGCAGATGGGCCTGGATGTCCTGCGCGGCCAGTTCGCTGGGCGGTTGTCGGGTCATGGTGGCGTCTCTTCGAAGTTTGGGGATGGGTGTCGGGGGTGGCGCCGCGGCTGTGTTCATCGTGGCGCCGGCTACGGTGTTCGTTCGATGTCGCTGCAGGGCTGTCGGTGTGCGGCGATGGCGTCGCATGCGTGTCAGTAGCCGCGCGCCAGGTCGGTCGCACCCGGTGCGGGCCGCCCGCTCAGTACGGCTTCGTAGTTCGACTTGGCCTGCCGGGCGATCACCAGGGGCGCCGTGCGCGTGGCGATGTGCGGCGTGACCGTGATGCGGGGATGGCGCCAGAACGGATGGTCCTGGGGCAGCGGTTCTTGCGAGAACGCATCGAGCGTGGCGCCGCCGAGGTGGCCGCTGTCCAGCGCCTCGATCAGATCGGGTTCGACCAGATGGTCGCCGCGGCCGACGTTGACCACGTGCGCGCCTGCGGGCAACCGGGCAAACAGCCGGGCGCCGAGCAGTCCCTGGGTCTCGTCGGTGAGCGGCAGCAGGCACACCAGCGTGTCGCAGCCCGACAGAAAATCGTCGAGCTGATCGGGGCCGTGAAACGACGAGATCCCGCCCGGCAAGCCCGTCTTGGGGCCCCGGCTCCAGCCGCGTACCGCGTAGCCGATGGCCGCCAGCGCATGCGCGCAATGCAGCCCCAGCGTGCCCAATCCTGCAATCCCCACCCGGTGCCGGCGTGCCGGTACCACCGCCTGCTCCTGCCAGCGTGCGCTGCGCTGGCTGTCGAGGTAGGCATCCATGCTGCGCTGCCGATGCGTCACCGCCCAGCACACATAGGCTGCCATGCCGCTGGCCATGTCGGGATCGACGATGCGGCAGACGGGCAGCGCGGGCAAGTCCGGATCGGCGGTGATGTGGTCCACGCCGGCACCCACCGACTGGATCATCTTGAGTCCCGGCATGCGTGCCATCAGGCCATGCTGCGGCATCCAGCAGACCACCATGTCGATGGCGTCGAGCGGCTGCAGGTCGGCTTCGCTGTGGGCCGTGCCGCCGGGCAGCAGGCGGGCCTGCGGAAACACCTCGCGAAACGCGGGCAGCAGGTAACGCGTATCGAGCTGGTCGCTGAGGAACGCGATGGTGGGGTCCTTCGGCATGGCGGTTTCAGTCATGTAAGGTCTGCGTGGCTGCAGCGTGGACAGGGGGGTGTGCCGAATCGAGCCGCGGAATGGCTTCGATCAGCGTCCGGGTGTAGTCATGCTCCGGACTGCCCAGCACCCGGGCCGTGGTGCCGTACTCGACGATGCTGCCGCGCTGCATCACGGCGATGTGGTCGCACATCTGGCCGGCCACCCGCAGGTCGTGCGTGATGAACACCATGGCCAGCTTGAAGCGCTCGCGCACTTCGGCGAAGAGGTCGAGCACCTGGGCCTGGACCGACACGTCGAGCGCGGACACCGGCTCGTCGGCCACCAGCAGTTCGGGCTCCATGGCCAGTGCCCGCGCAATGCCGATACGCTGGCGCTGTCCGCCCGAGAACTCGTGCGGAAAACGGTGCGCAGCCTCTTCGTTGAGTCCCACCAGCTTGAGCAGCCGAAGCACACGCGCCATGGCCTCGTCCTTCGAGAGGCCCTGTGCGATGGGGCCGGCCGCAATCGTGGGGCCGATGCGATGGCGTGGATTGAGCGAGGCGTACGGGTCCTGGAACACCATCTGGATCTTGCCTTGCGCCAGGGTGCGGAACTGATGGCCGGACACGAGGCTCCGGCCCTTGAACAGGATGCGGCCGCCATCGAACGGGTTGAGTCCCACCAGGCAACGGCCCACCGTGGACTTGCCCGAGCCCGACTCGCCGACCAGCCCCAGCGTCTCGCCGCGGCGCAGCTCGAAGCTGATGCCGTTGCCTGCGTGCACCTCGCGGCCGCGCTTGAACAGCCCGCCTCCCGAGACGTAGGTCTTGTGCAGATCCTGGACCTGCAGGATACGGATGTCGTCGCGCCGTTCTTGCGGCTGCCGCACCTCGCCCGACGGAATCGCCTCGATCAGCTTGCGTGTGTAGGCATGGCGTGGGCGCCGCAGCACGTCGGCCGCGCTGCCGCTTTCCACCACCGTGCCGGTCTGCATCACCACCACCTGGTCGGCAATCTCCGACACCACGCCGAAATCGTGCGTGATGAACAGAACGGCCGTGCCGCGCCGCTGCTGCAGCTCGCGGATGAGCTTCAGAATCTGTGCCTGCGTGGTCACGTCCAGGGCCGTGGTCGGCTCGTCGGCAATCAGCAGGCGGGGCTCCAGCAGCAGGGCGCAGGCGATCATCACGCGCTGGCGCTGGCCGCCGGACAGCCGGAAGGGATAGCTGTCGATCAGCAGCTCGGGATCGGGCAGCCCGACATCGGTCAGGGCCGAGACGATGCGGCGGCGTTTTTCGGCCGCAGGCAGCGATACGTGCGCATCGAACACCTCGGCGAGCTGTTCGCCGATGCGCATGACCGGATTGAGGGCCGTCATCGGCTCCTGGAAGATCATGCCGATGCGCCGGCCCCGCAGGCCGCGCAGACTGGATTCCGAGAGCGTCAGCAGATCCTGGCCATCGAACAGGATCCGGCCGGCGACCGGCTCGACGTGGGGCCGCGGCAACAGGCCCATCACCGCATTGGCGATCATCGACTTGCCCGAGCCGGACTCGCCCACGATGCACAGCGTCTGGCCCGGCTGCAGCGAGAAGCTCGCCGCGTTCACGGCCAGCGTGCGGTCGCCGCCTTCGGGCAGGCGGATGCTCAGTCCATGGATGTCGAGCACGGGCTCGGCGGCCGGCGCAGTCCCGTCTGCGGTGTCTCGTTGCATGGCGAGTTCCAATTCCCGGGGGGTGCGTGCGTTCATCGGCCTCGTCCTCCGGAGCGTGTGTTCAGGCCGTCGTTGAGCCCTTCGCCGACCAGGTTGAGCGCCAGCACGGTCAGCACGATGGCCAGGCCGGGGAACACCGCCATCCACCAGGCTTGGCGCAGCACCGTGCGCGCCGTGCCCACCATGTAGCCCCAGCTCATCATGTTGGGGTCGCCCAGGCCCATGAAGCTCAGCGAAGACTCGAGCAGAATCGCCGTCGCCACCATCAGCGAGGCCATCACCACGATCGGCGAGGCCGCATTCGGCAGGATCTGCGTCAGGATCACCCGCGGCGTCGACTGCCCCGCGAGCAGCGCGGCCGCCACGAAATCGCGCTGGCGCAGCGTCAGGAATTCGCTGCGCACCAGCCGGGCCACGGGCGGCCACGAGACGATGGCGATGGCCGTCACGATGGAGTTCACCGAGGGCTCGAAGATCGCCACCAGCACGATGGCCAATGCAAAGCTCGGAACGGCCTGGAACAGCTCGGTGAAGCGCATGAGCGCCGCATCGATCCAGCCGCCGAAGTAGCCCGAGATCGCGCCCAATGTCACGCCGATGATCAGCGACACCAGCGTCGAGACCACGCCGATCATCAGCGAGACCCGCGCGCCGTAGATCACGCCCGAGAGAATGTCGCGCCCCATGGTGTCGGTCCCCATCGCCAGGCCCGTCTCCTGCAGCGGGGAGAGGAAAGGCATCTGCACCATGTCCCAGGGGTCGTTGGCCGCGAACAGGGGGCCCACGGCCGCCAGCAGCAGCACCAGCATCATCACGATCAGGCCGAACACCGCGCCTTTGTTGCGGCAGTATCGGCGCCAGAAATTGTTGTTCATGGCAGGACGCTCCTCGGAGTCGGGTTCAGGACAGTTCGATGCGGGGATCGACCAGGGTGTAGACCAGGTCGGTGACGAGGTTGAGCAGCACCGCCATGGCGGCCGTCACCAGGAAACAACCCAGCAGCAGGTTGTAGTCGCGCTGCAGCAGCGCGTCGAACATCAGCCGGCCGATGCCCGGCCAGGCAAAGACCGTCTCGGTCAGCACGGCGCCGCCGATCATGCCGCCGGCCTGGATGCCGGCCAGCGTCACCACCGGCAGCAGGGCATTGCGCAGAATGTGGGCGCGGTGGATGCGGCCCGGCCGCACGCCCTTGGCCCGTGCGGTCTTGACGAAATCCATCTGTGCCACCTCCAGCATGGAGGCCCGTGTCATGCGTGCATAGACGGCCATGTAGAACAGCGCCAGCGTCAGCGAGGGCAGCACCAGGTGCTTGAGGATGTCCCAGGCCAATGCCAGTCCCTGCAGGTTCTCCCCCACGGTGAAGTAGCCGAAGCCCGGCAGCCAGTCCAGCTTCACCGTGAAGAACAGCACCGCCATCATGGCCAGCCAGTACAGCGGCGTGGCGTAGAAGACCAGCGCCACCACGGTGATCGCACTGTCGACCCAGGTCCCCGCCTTGCGGCTGGCCCAGGCCCCCAGTGCCACGCCCAGGATCAGCGACAGCACGAACGCGCTGCCCGTCAGCAGCAGCGTGGCCGGCAGGCGCTCCAGAATCAGGTCCAGCACCGGCTGCTGCTGACGGTACGAGTAACCCAGATCCAGCCGCACCACATGCCCCAGGTAGCTGGCGAGCTGGGTCGTCAGGGGCTTGTCCAGCCCGAACTGTTCCTTGAGCTGGGCCACGAACTGCGGATCCGACGCGCCGGCTTCGCCCGCCATCACGGCGACCGGATCGCCCGGGGCCGCACGCACCAGCATGAAGTTGACCGAGGCGATCACGAGGATCGCGATCAGGCCCTGGGCGATGCGCGTGAACATGAACTGAAGACGCTTCATGGCGTGTTCCTGTGTGAGGAGGGAAAACCGGCCGGCCCGCGCCTCAGGCGAGCTTGGCGTAGCCCAGGCTGTCGTTGAGACCGATGCCCGAACTGATCAGGTTGCTCACCTTGGTGCGGTAGAGCGTGGGGAAATTGATCTCGTGCAGCCAGGCAACGGGCACCTCCTGCAGCAGCAGTTTCTGCACCTCGTCGTAAAGGGCCTTGCGTTTGGCCGGATCGATCTCGCGCGCACCCGCCTCGAACAGTTCGTCGACCTTCGGGTTGCTGTAGCCCTCGACGTTGTTGAAGGGCGAGCCCTTGGCGATGTTGGCCGTGGTGTAGTTGCGTGCCACGCCCAGCGCCGGGTCGCCGTACTGGTAGACATAGGTGAAGGCCATGTCGTAGTCCCACTCGTTGAGACGCTGGTTCCAGCCCGCCACGTCGGTGGCCGTGAGTTCGACCTTGATCCCGGCCTGGATGAGGTTCTGGCGCACGATCTCGGCCTGCCGTTGCCAGCTCTCGCCGTAGGGCAGCGGCAGCAGGCGCAGCGTCTCGCCCTGGTAACCGGCCTCCTCGAGCAGTTTCTTGGCCTTGGCCAGGTCGCGCGGGTACTTGGCCACATCGTCGCTGTAGTACTTGATGTTGCTGTTGAACGGGCCGGTCGCGGGCTTGGCGTAGCCCTGCCAAGCAATCTTGGCCATGGCCTCGCGGTCGATCGCGAACATCACCGCCTGCCGGAACTTGACGTTGTCCATGGGCTTCTTGCGGTTGTTGAGCCACAGCCACGAATGCGGCGCAAAGAACTCCCAGCCCTTGGTCGTCACCGCTGCGCCCGGCAGCTTGGAGAGCCGCGCCACGTCGAAGAACTCGACCGATCCACCCGGCACGATGTCGACCTTGCCCGACTCGAAGGCCGCAGCACGCGAGGCCGCATCCGGAATGACGTGGAAATAGACACTGGCCACCGAGGGCACGCCGGCGATGTGGTAACCCTCGTTGGCAACGATCTGGATGTACGAACCCTTGACCCATTCCTTGAACTTGAACGGTCCCGTGCCGATGGGCGTGGCATTCGCCGGGTTGTTCAGGAAATCCGTACCTTCGTAGATGTGTTTGGGCACCATCGGCATGGTGCCGGTCTCGAAAATGCCCAGGAAGGGGCCGAAGGGATACTTCAGCTTGAACTCCACGGTCAGCGGGTCCAGCGCCTGTCTCTTATACACATCTCCGAGCCCACGAGACAGGCAGAAATC
>ERZ1031720.42-NODE-42-length-16074-cov-8.189525_pt1 | contig 16074 bp, 12 predicted proteins | sample MGYA00518750_ERZ1031720 | MGnify/ENA primary metagenome ERZ1031720 (study PRJEB33718, sample SAMN03160008) | human skin metagenome | collected 2014-04-10 | study: EMG produced TPA metagenomics assembly of the PRJNA266117 data set (Human skin bacterial metagenome and... | reverse complement strand
AGATTTCTGCCTGTCTCGTGGGCTCGGAGATGTGTATAAGAGACAGGTGCTCTACGGCAACGATGACGTGTTCACCAAGAGCGGCTACGACAACTTCAAGAAGGCGCTCGAAGACCTGAAGATCCCGGTGACGACCACCGAGACCTTCGCCAAGGGCGATGTGGACTTCAAGGCCCAGCTGACCAAGATCAAGGCCAGCAATCCCGACGCCATCGTGCTGTCGGCCCTGCTGGCCGAAGGCGCTCCCATCATGGTGCAGGCCCGCCAGGTCGGCCTGAACCTGCCGGTGATCGGCGGCAACGGCATGAACTCGACCAAGATCTTCGATCTGGCCAAGGGTGCATCCGACAACCTGTACGTTGGCAGCCCCTGGTCGGCTTCCAACGCCACGCCCGAGAACACCCAGTTCATCAAGGCCTACACCGCCAAGTACAACGCCGCGCCCGACCAGTTCGCCGCGCAGGCCTACGACGCGCTGTACATCGCCAGCCAGGCGATCAAAAAGATCACGCTGTCGGGCGACCTCGCCAAGGACCGCAACGCCCTCCAGGCCGCGCTGCCCGACGTGAAATGGACCGGCGCCACCGGCGACTTCCAGTTCCGCCGCTTCAATGACAAGGGCTACGACGCACAGCAGAAGCCCATCGTCAGCGTGACCAAGGGCACTGCCTTCGTGATCGAGAAGTAAGCAGGGCCAGGGGTATCGGAAGCTGTCGTCCGGTCCCCGGACCCCAGCGGCGCGGTCAACGCGCCGCTGTCGTTTTTCCAGACGCCGTTTTGCAACGGCCGCGCGCCGCGACCCGTCGCTCGCGCATTCTTCGCCAACTGCCGCAGGACACTCACCGTGCTTGAACAGCAACTCGTCAACGCCCTTTCGCTTGGCAGCGTGTACGCGCTCTTTGCCTTGGGCTTCACGCTCATCTTTGGCGTGCTGGGGGTGATCAACCTCTCGCACGGCGCCGTCTTCATGGTGGGTGCCTATGCGGCGCAGTACGTCATGGCGCAATTCGACATCTCGCTGGCCTGGGGCCTGCTCTTCGCTTTCCTGTTCTGCGGCGGGCTGGGCCTGGTGATCGACTTCCTGGTGCTCAAGCCGCTGCGCGCGCGCAATGCGCCCCACCTGATCCCCATGATCGCCACCATCGGCGTGGCCATCGTGCTCAACAACGGCATCCAGGGCATCTTCGGCGCCCAGAATCTGCGTTTTCCCGAAGGCGCGATCTCGCACGAGCCCATCGAGTTCGCCGGCCTGCACGTCACGGCGGTCGAACTCGGCATTGTTTTCCTGTCCTTCGTGCTGATGGCCGCGCTGCTGCTGTCGCTCAAGCGCACGCAGCTGGGCCGCGCCATGCGGGCCATTGCCGAATCGCCGAAGGCGGCCTCGCTGCTGGGCATCAACGTCGAGGGGCTGTTCTACCTGACCTCGTTCGCCGCCGCAGGCCTGGGCGGCGTGGCCGGTGTGCTCATCGGCCTGTATTCGAACGCGCTGTTCCCGCTGATGGGCCAGCCCATGCTGCACAAGGGCATCGCGGTCATCATCCTGGGCGGCATGGGCGACATCCGGGGCGCCATGCTCGGCGGCCTGTTCCTGGGCTTCGCCGAGGTGCTGTCGGTCGCCTATATCGGCTCGAACATGCGGGACGCAGTGGCTTTTGGGCTGCTGTTCCTGGTGCTGCTGCTGCGTCCGCGCGGCATCTTCGGCCACGTACAAGAACGGAAGGTGTGAGATGGAGTGGTTCGAGAATTTCTGGGCGATCTACAGCAACCTGGTGCTCTCGCTGGGCACCAATGCCCTGCTGGCGCTGTCGATCTGGCTGACGCTGTCGTGCGGCATGCTGGCCATGGCCAATGCGGCCTTCATGGGGCTGGGTGCCTACACGGCCTCCATCCTGACGCTGAACTACGAAGTGCCGTTCCCGCTCGCGCTGGCCGGCGGCATGGCGCTGCCGGCGCTGGTCGCGTTCGTCATGGGCAAGCCCACGCTGCGCCTGTCGGGCGTGTACCTGGCCATGGCCACGCTGGCCTTCGGTGAAGTGGTGCGCATCGTGGCACTCAATGCCGAGTCGCTGACCGGCGGCGCATTGGGCCTCAACGGCATTCCCCAGCTCACCGAGTGGTGGCATGTGCTGCTGGCCGTGGTGGTGGTGGTCGCGGTGCTGTGGCGCCTGCGCATCTCGCGCATCGGCCGGGCCTTCGAAGCCATCAAGGAAGACGAGACCGCTGCCGGCCTGATGGGCATCGACGTGGGCGGCCACAAGATGCTGGCCTTCGTGCTGGGCGCAGTCATCGCCGGTCTGGCCGGTGCGCTCAACGCCCACCTCACCTTCTTCATCGGCCCCAACGAATACGGCTTCGACCGCGGCGTCGAGATCCTCACCATGGCCATCCTGGGCGGCATCACCAGCCTGATCGGCCCGATCGTGGGCAGCACGCTGCTGACGCTGCTGCCCGAGGTGCTGCGGTCGTTCGCCGATTTCCGCCTGGTGGTCAACGGACTGATCCTGGTGCTCATCGTGCTGTTCCTGCCCAAGGGCATCTGGGATCCGGCCCGTCTGCGGGCCTGGTTCGGCAGCAAACGCGCGGTGCCGGCAGCGGCGGCCAAGTCGACCCAGGGAGGTGCGGCATGAGCGGCAACAAGGCATCGGCGCCCCAGCTCGAACTGCAGGGAATCTCACGTCATTTCGGTGGACTCAAGGTGCTGCAGGACGTGAACCTGGCGGTTCCTCGAGGCGGAATCTTCGGTCTCATCGGCCCCAATGGCGCGGGCAAGACCACGGTGTTCAACCTCATCACCGGCCTGCTTCCGCCGTCGAGCGGAACCATCCGCTTCGAGGGACAGGACCTGGCCGGCGTGCGGCCCCACCAGATCACGCGGCGCGGCATTGCACGCACGTTCCAGAACATCCGCCTGTTCAAGGAGATGTCCCTGATCGACAACGTGATCGTGGGCATGCACACCCACCTGAACTACGGCACGCTGGCCCTGTTGCTGGGCAGCGCCGATTTCCGCCAGCGCGAGCAGCAGGCCCGTGAACGTGCACGCGAACTGCTGTCGTGGGTGAGCCTGGACCACAAGGCGCACGACACGGCCGACAACCTGTCGTACGGTGAACAGCGCAAGCTCGAACTGGCGCGCGCACTGGCCACCGAGCCCCGGCTGCTGCTGCTCGACGAGCCGGTGGCCGGCATGAACAGCGGCGAGAAGACCGAGATCATGAAAGTGATCCAGGGCATCAGCGGCCGCGGCTTCACCATCTTCATGATCGAACACGACATGCGTTTCGTGATGGGCCTGTGCGAGGACATCGCGGTGCTGAACTTCGGCCGCATCATCGCCCAGGGCGACGGCACGGCCATCCGCAACGATCCGCAGGTCATCGAGGCCTACCTGGGCCGCGACGACGACGAACCCTCAGACCCACACCCGGCCCCGCGCGCGACGGAGGTCCCCGCATGACGGCAGCACAGTCTCCTTCTTCCACCTTGGCTACTTCCACCGCTCCCGCATCCCCTCTGCTTCAGGTCGAAGGCCTGGAAGTGGCCTACGGACACATCGAAGCGGTCAAGGGCGTGAGCTTCGAGCTGCACGAAGGCCAGATCACCACCTTGGTGGGTGCCAACGGCGCAGGCAAGTCGACCACGCTGCTGGCGCTCTCGGGCCTGGTCAAGAAACGCGCCGGGCGCGTTCGTTTCGATGGCCGGGACATCGCGGCACTGCCGCCCCACAAGATCGTGAGATCGGGTGTGGTGCAGGTGGCCGAAGGCCGCGCCACGCTGACCACGCTCACGGTGAACGAGAACCTGGAGCTGGGTGCCTACACACGCAGCGACCGCGGCGAACGGGCCGCCGATCTCGAGCGCATCTACACCCTGTTCCCGCGCCTCAAGGAGCGTCACAACGGGCTGGCGGGCAATCTGTCGGGCGGCGAACAGCAGATGCTGGCGATCGGCCGGGCCCTGATGGCCCGTCCGCGCGTGCTGCTGCTCGACGAGCCCTCGATGGGCCTGGCTCCCATCATCGTGCAGGATATCTTCCGTACGCTGCGCGACATCAACGCGCAGGGACTGACCATCTTTCTGGTGGAGCAGAACGTGCGGCAGGCACTGCGCATCGCCGACCGCGCCTATGTGATCGAGACCGGCGAGATCGTGCTGCAGGGCTCGGGCCGCGAACTGCTGGGCAATCCCAAGGTGCAGGACGCCTACCTGGGCAGTTGAGCCGCCTCGCGGGCGGCCGCTGCGCGTGATCGATCGTCAATTGCAGCTGTGGTCCACGGGGAAGGGGTAGGCCGTGCTCAGGATGTTGTAGCACTTGCCCTTCGTCCTGTAGAGATCGTCGTCGAGCGGACGCCTCATGATCGACACCCACCCGTTTTGCCCGGCATGGATCTGGGCCACCAACAGGACGATCTGCTGGTTGCTGGCGTCGGGCGTCCACGACCACGTCGCCCCGGTCTGCGAGTACTCGGGGCTTTTAGCCGAATAGGTCGAACCGTTCTGCCTGTAGATCACCTCGAACCTCAGCAGCCCCCTGAAACCGCGCTCGGACAACCGAAAGTGGAATCCCGGGCGCTGGGGTGCTGCCGGAGGCGGTGGCGCGGCAGGCGTCGCAGCGGCGATCCTGACCCACTTCGTGTTGTGGCACATCATCAGTTGTTCCAGATTCTGGTCGTCCTGGGCAAAGGAATGGTGTCGAGTCGAGCAAGCGTCGCCGATACTTTGGATCGAACGCATGCCGAGATGCTCGACCGAAGAGGCCCCGTAAAGACTGGCTCCCCCCGTCATGACGACCCGCCCCGTGACGGCGGCGGCGCCCTCGATGGTCACATCTCCATCGACCTCGGCGTTGCCGCTCACCGATAGATTGTTCCCGACCTTGACGGAGCCCAGCGTGGCCAGGCCGTCGACGCCCAGCGTGGAGACATGGTTCAGGGCCCTGTTTGCAAAATTCCAGTCCTGCGTGGGCGGATTGCTGCCGTCGCGCATCGTGAACTCGCTCGGTACCGACCGGTGATGGGCCGCCACGATGCCGGGCAGGCCGGCGGCGCCGTTCAGGGTCGGCGCCGTCACCGGGTTGGGCAGCACGCTCTGCCCCTTGTACGCACGCAGTTGGCCGTCCGATCCGAGCTGCGCCATGAACCCCTGCCCGCCCAGGGCCTGCAGCATGGCGCCCAGCCGGGCACCCGAGCCGAAGCGGTCGCCGCCGACGTCGTAGGGCCGGATGTTGAAGACGGTGCTGACCAGATCCGCATGCCCCCCGCTGGCCTGGAATCCGCAGGGATCGGGCTCGTGAGGCGATGGCGGCGTGGGCGGCAGGAGCGTGGACGCGCCGCTCTCCAGGCAGACGGCGGCGATGAGAATGCCGAACTCGGCGGGTGCGTCCAGCGTGCTCGGCGCACCCGACGTGTCGGCCCGCTTCACAGGGACGGCGGGCATCAGCGGCAGCACCAGCCGGGGGTCGAAGCCCGACTCCAGCAGCCCGAAGGCCTGCAGGTCTGCCACGCTCGGCTGCAGGCCGTTGTCCATGAACACCGCCGGACTGCCCCGGCGTTCCACGCTGCACAGCGGCCTGGCCGGCGCCACGGCCGACAGATCGGGGCCCGCCTTCGACAGGCCGACCGCATAACTCGACTGCCCGCAGATCGGCGGCAGCCGGGTCAGCTCCTTGTGGTAGAGCTCCTTGTAACGGACCACGGCGGCACTCAGGCGCAGCATGTGTTCGGCGACGATCTTGCCTGCGGTCATGCGCTCGTTGAACTGCAGGGTCAGCAGTGCGCCCGCCGTGACGACGGCCGCCACACTGCCTGCAACCGTCAGTTCAAGCAGTGTGTAACCGTGCAGGCGCCTGCGCACGCAGGGTGCAGACAGGCGATGGGGCCGGCTTTGCCGGTGGGACTTGGACAGGGGACACATGACATTCGCTCCATCAGGATGGTGACTGTCTGTTGTACCGAGAAACCTGTATCGGCAATGGAAAGCACTGCCACGCAGGCGGCCTGGGTCACCTGCACGTGCGGTTCCAGTTCATGTCCCAGGCGAGACCGTTGACGGTGTAGCACTGCTCGTTGGGGCGGTATGAACTGTCGGTCACGGTCTCCTGGAAGATGGTGCTCCAGCGCAAGCCGGTGTGTCCCTCGCCCCATGCCACGACGTTGCTCGCATTGCCGGGGATCGTGGTCGACCACTCGTTGCCACGGCCTAAATTACTGCTGCGCGCTGTCCGCCTGATGCCGCCTTCATCGGTGTAGTCCACGAAGAACTCCGCCAGATACCACCCGAAATGCCTGAAAAAGAAGGTCTTGGGAGCCTTGGTCGCGGCGACTTTGGCCCACTGCCTTTCGAAGCACACGAGCAGTTCATCCCTCTTGTCGACATTTCGGGCAAAGGAGTCGACGTCGGTCGAACAGGCGCCGCCCATGACGCGTTGGGCGTTCATCTTGGCGTTGTCCAGCGAGGAGTTGCCATAGAGCACGGCCCCGTTCGAGACCGTGGCGCGCCCCAGGATGTAGGCGTTGCGTTTGACGGTCGCATCCTCGCCCACGACGAGGTCGGTCCGGATGCTGGCCGCCCCCATCTTGGCCTCGCCGTTGACCCCGAGCGTGGAGACGTTGTTGAGGGCCTTGGCCGCAAAGTTCCAGTCCTGCGTGGGCGGGAGGCTGCCGTCGCGCATCGTGTACTCGGTCGATCCCCAGCGGTGGTAAGCGGCCACGATGCCGGGCAGGCCTGCGGCGCCGTTCTGGTTCGAAACCGTCACCGGGTTGGTCACCATGCTCTGGCTCTTGTAGGCACGCAGGTTGCCGTCCGATCCGGCTTGCGCCATGAATCCCTGCCCGCCCAGGGCCTTGAGCATGGCACCCAGGCGCGCACCCGAACCGAAGCGATTGCCGCTGACGTCGTAGGGCCGGATATTGAAGACGGTGCTGGCCAGATCCGCATACCCGTTCGTGGTCTGGAGCCCGCAGGGATCGGCGGCCTCGGGTGCCGGCGGTGGCGACGGATTGACCGGCTCGCCGCCCTGGAGGCAGATGGTGGAGACGATGATGCCGAACTGGGCAGGCGCAGGACTCACGACACTGGGTTGACCCCAGAGGTTTGCCCGTTTCACATTGGAAGCCTGCGCCAGCGGCAACACCAGGGCGGCGTCGAAGCCCTGCTCCAGCAGCCCGAAGGCCTGCAAGTCGGAAACACGGGGCTGCATGCCGTTGGACGTGAAGATGGCCGGGTTGTCCAACCGGGCCACGCTGCACAGCGGCCTGCCGGTGGTACCCAGGACCTCCATGCTTGCACCCGCCCTCGACATGCCGACCGCGTACGTCGATTGTGAGCAGATCGTCGGCAGACGGGTCAGTTGGCGTTTGTAGATCTCCTTGTACCGGACCACGGCATTGCTCAGGCGCAGCATGTGCTCGCCCACGATCCGGCCCTCGGTGAGGCGGTCGTTGAATTGCACGGTCAGCAGCGCACCCACCGTGAGCATGGCGCCCAGGGTGGCGGCAACGCTCATCTCGAGCAAGGTGAAGCCGCGCTGGCGAAGCATGGAAGCCGCCGAACGCCGCGACGTCAGTTTGCACATGACATTCACTCCATCAACAGCGACTGGCCGTTGTAGCGATGGGCCTGTATCGGTATGGGGAAACGGTGCGACGCCGTCAACACGCGCATGAAACCCGCCGTGCGGCTGCGCATGATGTCTTCCTCCATGCCCCTGAAGGCGTACTGCACCGTGGCCAGCATGTTGACTTCGCGTTCGCTGGAGAGATGGCCGATGAAGAAATTCTCGGTCTGCGCCAGCAGGTCGTGGTTGACGGTGGACGGCGACTGCGTGGAGTAGACGATGCCGATGTTGAACTTGGCGCCCTCCTTGGCAAAACGTGAATACACGTCGATCACGTTGCCCGAGTTGGGCGGGAAGATCATGTGCGCCTCTTCGAAGTAGATCTGCACGTAGCGATCCTGCATTTCGTTGCGGACGAACTTGCCTTCCTGATGCAGGAAAACCGCGACCGACAGCGTCTTGGCGAAGTAGCGGATGATGCGTTCGTTGGCGCTGCCGAGGTCCACGATCACGGTCCGGCCCTGGTCGAGCGCCGCCAGGACCTCGGCGATGAAATTGTCGACGCGCGGCGAATGGAAAGGCACACACGGCCTGAGCACATAGGGCCCGACGCCGTCGCGCGGAAACAGGAAGGCCGCCATGATCTCTTCGTCGGTGTCGAAGACGGACCGGCCGTCGCGGCGCAGACTGGGATCGTTGGGGTAGCTCAGGTTGAACTTGAGCAGGGTCAGCATCTCGGCGACCATGTCGGGAAAGTTGCGGGGGGCCGGCGGGGGCACCATGCCCTTGACGGCCTGGTAGGCGGCCAGGCGCAGCGGATGGCTGAAGCCCGGATTGAAAGGAAACTCGTAGCCGGCCTTGGCCAGCATCTGACGCAACCGGTTTTCGTCGTAGGCAAAGCCGGCACTGTGCAGCACGGTCCAGAACACCATGAGCTTGCGCAGGCAGTGCTGTGCGACTTCGCCGCTGACCGACATCTCGGCCCCCAGCGTGGGCAGTCGGCAGGTGAGCAGCGGACGGACGTAGTCGGACTCGGCCACATCCTCGGGCAGCAGCTCGCGCAGCGTCTCCAGGGCTTCATCGGTGCGTTCGTAGAAGTTGAAACGCAGCAGCCTCGAGTTGGTGCAGGTGTTGCCGACCTTCTCCGAGAGGTAGTAGAGCAGGCAGCGCGACTCGTAGACGGCGGCGATGTTCTCGTTGCCGTCCTGCGGATTGCTGTTGGCGTACTCGCCATTCACATCGAAGATGAGCTGGCCCACGTTGTTCGAGGAGACCGTGACATCCAGCATGCCCTGCACCAGCAGCTTGACCACATTCGATTTGCCCAGCCGGGTCTTGCCGAACATGGCCGTGCGTTTGCCGCGGATGTCGAGCATGGACAGGCAGGCGGTGATGCCGGCTTCCTGCAGATAGGACTGGGTCTCGCCGTCCCGCAGCAGGCCGAAACGGATACGCTGGCTGCGGTCGACCACGCCGTTGACGAACAGTTCGCGCACGCGGGGCGTGGGCACGTAGACATCGTAGCAACGCGCATGGGCGAGCTGCCCCACGTCGCCGGCGAAGCCCAGGCCCGAAGAGGTTGAAGGGGTTTCGAAGAACAATCCCAGAACCCGGCATTCGACGAGCATGTAGTCGTTGGCCGACCGGTCGGCCTGCATCAGCTGGCCCAGGTTCCTGTCGAGCGCCGTGCCCGGTTCGGGCCAGGCCCGGTAGGCCGTGATGCGCAGCAGGCAGGGAAAACGGGTATCGACCTGGGCCGCCTCGGGGCACAGCATGTGCCGGACCACGCCGGCCGAACGCCTGTGCCTGAGCATGTAGAGCTGCGCGCCGCGCGCCAGCCCCGCATGCGATTCCAGGCGGCTGGCTTCGACCAGAAGCAGCACCCGGTCGTAGCCGACTTCGACCAATGCCCCCAACCAGTGAGGGGGCTGCACATCAAGCTCATGGATCAGACTCACGAATTAACTCCCTTTGTTCGATTCTTTATTTGGACTCTGGCAAACGGCGCTCGGGCGCGACGGGGCTCGCCGGCAACGGCAAGACCCGCACCCGCGCCAGCACCTGGCGGGCGTAGCGCTCGCGGCGCTCGGGATGGGCGGCGTTGTAGGCGCCGAGCGCACGTGTGGTTCGCCCCATGGCGTGGAAATTCCGGCCCAGGATCCAGGCCCCGATCAGCACGTTGGTACAGGGGTCCCACAGGTCCTCGGCCCGGATGCCGTGGCGCGCCAACGTCGGCAGCCAACGCGAGTTGATCTGCATCAGGCCGGTGTCGGACGAACCGTCGCGATTGCGGTTCTGGGCCCGTGGATCGAGCCCGGACTCCTGCTCGGCCACCGCGCGCAGCAAGGGCACGCCCAGGCCGTGGCGGCGGGCGGCCAGCTCGAAGCACTCGGGAACGGGCAATGGCCGCTGCAGGGCCGGCCCCGACGCAGCGACCGGGGGCGTCCAGGCCAGCAGCGCGGCCAGAGCGGCCGCGGAAAAGCCGGTTTTCATGGCATGCCTCCGGTCGGGACCTGAATGCCGGCCTGCATCTCGAAGGCCGTGGCGAAGAAACCCAGCATCATGATGCCCAGCACCACGCCGGCCAGGGCCATCATGATGGCGTTGAGCCGGCTGGCCGACTGTGCGATGTCGCGCTCGATGCGGTCGATCGAACCGACGCCGATCTTGACGAAGGCGACCACCGGATCGCGCCGCTCGGCGGCATCCTGCACACGGTCCTCCATGACGGTACTGAGGACGCCGGTGCAGAAAGCACGCCCGAAATGCGCGGCGTGCTCGCTGGCCAGACCGCGCTGGATCTGGCGCAGGTGCCAGCGCATCCAGGGCGTGCTGAAACGGATCGCACGGTCGAGCGAGGAGCGCAGCGACACGCCGGTGCGCATCATCGACGACAGCGACACCATGAGCATGGCACCCGAGAAATCGCGGTAGAGGCTGTAGGGCATCCAGCGGTCGAACTTGCGGCGCAGCGGTCCGCTCCAGTTCGGCAGCGAGTAGAAAAACAGGCCCAGCACGGCCAGTACGGCCGCCACGATGTAGAGGCCGTAGTGACGCACCGCAAAGGCGATGTGGTACAGCACCTGCCCCATCAGCGGCCACTTCTCGGGCGGCAGCAGTTCCTCGAGGATGGGCACGGCAAAAAAAGAGAAACCGGTGAGCAGGCCGGCGAAGACGATCAGCAGCAGCACGGGATAAGCGACGGCCTTGCGCATGGTGGCGAGCATGCGGTCGGTCTTCTCCACCGTTTCGGAGACGAAGTACAGGCCGCGCGCGAGGGCCCCGTCGCCCGAGCCCTGGATGGCGTCGATCATGACGAGTTCGCTGGCCGGCATCACGTCGCGCAGGGCATGCGACAGCGAGCCGCCCATGGCGGCGCTCAGCATGCGCTGGTAGAGCAGCGCGGTGGCCGGGGCCCGTCGCCGTGCGCGCGCCTCGTACTTGCGCAGCGACGTGAACAGAGGGACCTTGTCCTCGAGCGAGCTGGCAAGGTCGTAGTAGAAATCGGCGCGGCGCACGATCAGATCGCGCTTGGCATTCCAGATCTTCAGGGTATCGAGAAACGACATGGCGGGTGTTCCATCGGGTGGACGGCGGTCAGGAGCGATTCATCGATTCCGCAAGCACCGTGGCGCTGCCGAACAGACGATCGAAGTAATAGGGATCGACGCGACCCTGCGAGATGTCGTAGAGCACGTGGCCCCAGGCTTCCTTGCCGTCCATGTCCGGATCGCAGAAACCCTTGCTCTGGCGCGAGCGCCAGTAGCGCCGGGCTTCCATGTCGCGGTTGGCCAGCAGCAGCTCGAGCAGATGCATGTCGGGCACGATCACCTCGGCGCCGACCTTCACGCCGGCCGTGCCGCTGCGGCCCTGGTCGCCGTAGTCGATGCCGGGCTTGCGGCAGTGGCTGCAGCCGTCGTCGCTGGCGCAGTACATGCAATCGACATCGAGGCCGAAGGCATCCTCGTACACCCGCAGCTCGCGCGCGGCCATCACCTCGCGCGCGGGCCGCTTGCAGTGCGGGCAGTTGAGCGGAACCAGCACCTGGTAGACCAGGGCGGAAATGAACTCGGGACTGCAGAGATCCTGCCGCTTGAGCCCGATGCCGTCGGAAGACAGGCGCGACAGGATGCCGATGGACGACGTCGCGTGCACGGTCGAGAGGATCTTGTGGCCGGTCTGGATGGCCGCCATGGCCATGCGCGCCGAGACTTGATCCCGGATCTCGCCGAACAGCCCGACATCGGGGTCCATGCGCAGGAAGGCGAGCATGGCGGCATGGAAGGGGTCGGCGCCGGCATCGTGTTCGGCACGGCGCTGGATGGACATGTGGGTCACGCCGGGCAGTTCGTACTCGACCGGGTCCTCGATGGTGACGAGCTTGCGTGTGGAGCCCCGCGTGAGGCGCGCCATCAGCGTGTTGAGCGTGGTGGTCTTGCCCGACCCGGTGATGCCGGCAATGAAGACACCGCCCCAGGCCGAACCCAGTGCGTTGGTGAGCTGGTCGATCTGCCAGGGCGTGAAGCCCAACCGCTCGAGCGTGAGCAGACGCGTCTGCTCCGGGCTGCTGGCCTTGAGGATGCGGATGACCACGTCCAGGCCGCCGACGGCCGGATGGCTCTGGTATCGCAGGGTGAGTTTCTGGCTGGCCAGTTGCAGCGGAATCATGGCCGCCTGCGGAATGCCGGCGTTGAAGGCCACCTCGGAGCGCGAGTGTTCCTCGGCCAGCACGGTGTAGGCGGCCGAGATGCCGTCGAGCACGGCCTGCATCGGATAACCCGAGACATGGCGCATGATGCCGTCGAGCCGCACCCGCAGCGCGGCCACCGGGGCGCGCAGTTCCAGGTGGATGTCGCTGGCACCGAGTTCCATGCAACGCTGCACCATGCCCCGGAACCACTCGAGCGGCGAGGAATCGGCCACGATCTGCCGGATCATGCGCGCGTCTTCACGCGCGGCGCGTTGCTCGTTCTGCGGCAGCTGATCCTTGTACTTCAGCATCTGGAAGACTTCTTCCGTGGCTGTCGCATAACCGCCGAACTCCAGGCCCATGGCCTTGCCGCGGTTGATCAGGTAGTACCACACCGGGCTGCGCAACTCGGCTTCGGTCGAAACCAGGAAGAAGCGCCGTCCGGACTGGCGCAGGACGGCCACGGCCATGATCTTGGCCTGGGGAACATACAGCTTACGCGCAGCGCCATCCTCGACGAGACTGGCGCTGCCCGTCGACAGCAGGTCTTCGTAGGCCGGCAGTTGCCGGAAATCGGTGATGTGTGCATGGGCGCCAGGCGCTGCACGCTCCAGGATGTTCATGGCGTGGCAAACAGCGTGGCCGGCAGGCGGGTGGTGGTGCCCTGACCGCCGGGGGGCAGTTCGGCCGCACGCCTCGCACCTTCGGTGAGGTTGCCGCCGGATGTGCCGCTGGCAGCGGCGAGGGATGCCGAGAGGTTCGGCCAGGTCGGCCTGTAGCTGGCCAGGGTGGTGCCGCGCGGCGGCGGCTTGACCACCAGGACTCTGGTGCGACCGGCCGCCCCGGGCGCACCGATGCGCATCAGGCGCAAGGACTCGGGCGTCAGGGCGACCACCTTCCACGGGCCGATCGGCGAACCGGCCGACAGGTTGGCCGAGTCCAGCGGATGCAGGCGCCCGTCGTAATAGACCTCGGCCCAGGTATGCCGTCCCATCGCCGTCAACGACCACAGGCGCGGCTGATCGGGTTCGGAAAACTCCCGGCCGGGCGGCGCCGGCTGCGACACCGCGGGCAGGCCGATGCGCGCCCGCAGCGCGGCGTCGATCTCCAGGGCCTTGCGCTGGCGGGCAGCCTCGATCGCCAGGTCCATGGTGAGCGCGGCCTCGCCGGCCCCTGCGGGCAGGGACTGCGGCGCCACCGGCACCGGCATCGCCGCCGTGGGCTCGGCACGCTGCGCCAGCGCCGAGCCCACGGCCAGGCAGGCCGTCAGCATGGTCAGGGCGGAAGCGAGCGAGTGGCGGCGGGGCACGACAAGACCGCCGATCCGCCGGATTTCAATACGTTTTGGCTTTGGCATACAAAGAACCTGTCAACAGATAGGTGATCGTGTCCTTCGAGAGATCCACGGTCAGGGCTTCGGGAATGGCATAGGCGGGCAACTGCGTGGCCTTGAGCGACCAGAGGCCGTCGGACAGGCTCCAGGGCACGCGGGCGACGGGCTGGCGCAATACGGCGACGTCGACGTTGACGTGCTCCGGGCCGAACAGCACCGGCACGCCCAGCTTGGCGCCCAACTGCACCGACTGGCTGTCGCCGGCCAGCGCCAGGCTGCGGTCCTGCAGCACGCTGCCCCAGAACTGACCGGCTTCACGCAGCAGCGGCAAGCCGGCGCGCTGCAGAACCGGCCCGGCGGGTGCGCCCTCGGGCGGTCCCGTGGGGTGCTCCGTCCTGAGCCGGATGCCCAACAGGTTTTCTCCGTCGGTGCCGCCGGCCACGGCCTTGAGCGCCGGCGCACTCGCCGCACCGGGCGGCAGTTGACCGTCGAAATCGCGGAAGTTGCCGTGGTAGCGCTGCCAGGTGGCGGTGCAGGCGACCGCCTGGCAGTCCACCCGTTCGAGCATCCAGCCGCCGCTGGCCAGCGGCAACGACGCCACGACCGCACGCCAGCGGTCGAGCAGCGCGGAACCCGGCTGGCCGGCACCCGAAAGCCGGCTCTCGATGCCGCGTTCGTACTGAACGTTGGGATCGCTCTCGTAGGCCTGCCGGGCCGCCTCTTCGCGCAGCCGCATCTCTTCGTTCTGTTGGTAGCCGTACCAACCCGTGCCGCCCCCCACCAGCATGACGACGCAGGCACCCAGGCCGACCACGCGCCGAAGGGGCCGATTGATCAGGCGATGGACCAGCGCCGACTTGTCCGGCTGGCCGACCACCTGCTCGATCGACACGGGTTCGGCATCGGGCAGTTCGGAGGCGTCGAGGTTGCTGACCAGGCGGACCTTGTAGCCCACATGCATGCTGCGGAACTCGGTCAGCGCCTCGAGGGCCCGTTCGAGGTTCGGCAGCATGAGATCGAAACCCGAGACCGGGCGGCGTTCGACCAGGCCGACAAAACCGAAGCGGTCGCCGAGGCGGAACAGAAAGGCCTCGATCTCGGCGGACGAGAGCCGATCGACCAGCAGCGAGACGGCGGAATACGGCTTGCCGCGGCCGGGCTCCAGCCCGAGGGTCAGGCCCACCAGGCCACCCCCCGGAATCACCGTGCCGTAGTTGTAGCCCACCTTGCGGGCCGTCTGCAGATCCGGCTCGGGATCTTCGTCGTTGTGCAGCGGACTCCATGCCAGGCCAAACACCAGCCGGGTGCCGTCCACGACGTAGCAGGCGGCATCGGGCAGCAGGATGGGCGTCTCGCGCGGAGCGGGATCGGCCTCGCCGTCGCCGCGATCCGGACCCGAGGCGCGCAGCCCGGCCCAGCGCGCGCGCAATGCGTGCAGGAATGCGGAGGCCATGGTCAGAGGTCCTGCAGGCGAGGCGTGATCAGGATCACGGTGCCGCTCTTGCTGCGCCCGCCCCGGCGGGCCATGGGCAGGAAACCGCGCACGATGTCGGCATCGTCGACCTGGGTCTGCTCGCTTTCGTAACCTGCCAGCACCAGGGTCTGGCCGGCCTGAACGCTGGTGCGCTGCAGCGTCGTGAAGCGGTTGACCGTGGGCAGCTGCACGGACTGTTTGTAGATGCCCTCGCCGCTGGTGAAGGTCTGAATGTCCTTGAGTGCGCTGATCTGCACCACGCTCTGCAGCAGCACCCGGTTGGAATCCAGGATCACCGGGGTGAGCATCATGGTGAAGCCGGTGGAGATCTCGCCCGGGCTCAGGCCGCCGCCCGAGGCCAGACCGGATCCGGTGGCCAGGTAGGGCGACGAGGTCTGGCGCAGATAGGCCTGGGTGGAGTTGGAGCCGATGGGCACCGGCATGCGATTGGTGGTGGTGACCACGCTGGAATAGGCGGTCGCGACCTTGCCGTACTCCTGCAGGGCCTGGATCATGAGCTGGCTGGCGGAACGTTTCGAGTTCTCGCCGAGGACAAATGTCGCCGAACCGGCGGCGTTGCCGGACAGCGCACCCGGACCGGCCGGGCCGACGAGCGCAAACGAATTGCCCGAGCCGATGGTGCCCGCCACGGCTCGCCAGTCGATGCCGTTGCTGTACTGGTCGCTCAGCGTGACCTGGATCACCTCGAGCTCCAGCACGACCTGGCGCAGCAACTGCGCGTTGAGCGAGTTGATGTAGCCCTGTACTTTCTCGACGTTGGTGAGCGCATCGGTGACCGTGATCAGACCCGACGACGAATCGGCCTTGACGAAGGCGCGTGGCGAAACCATGCTCTTGAGCACATCGGGCAATGCGGTCCAGTAGTCGCTTTCGATCTTGTATTCGACCTCCAGGCCGCTGCCGCCGCCACCGCCTCCGCCTCCGGATCCTCCCCCCCCCTCCGGAGCCTCCTCCTCCTGTCTCTTATACACATCTGACGCTGCCGACGAATAGAGAGGTGT
>ERZ1031720.41-NODE-41-length-16159-cov-8.287382_pt1 | contig 16159 bp, 13 predicted proteins | sample MGYA00518750_ERZ1031720 | MGnify/ENA primary metagenome ERZ1031720 (study PRJEB33718, sample SAMN03160008) | human skin metagenome | collected 2014-04-10 | study: EMG produced TPA metagenomics assembly of the PRJNA266117 data set (Human skin bacterial metagenome and... | reverse complement strand
CCACCGGGCGCGGCACCGTCTGCGCCGTGCGCAGGTGCGGCAGCGGCGCTGCCCATCGCCCGGATCGGCACCTCCAGCGCCACATCCTGCTGCTTGCCCTGCGCATCGACGATGCGCAGCGTCAGCGGCAAGCGGTCGCCCGCCTTGAGCGGCTGCTTGAGATCCATCAGCATCACGTGATAGCCGCCCGGCTTGAGCGCCACCGTCTGACCCGCAGGCAGCGGCAGGGCCTCGATGGCCCTCATGCGCATCACGTCGCCGTCCATGCGCATCTCGTGCACCTCGGCCACGCCGGCCACGGGCGTCGACACGCCCACCAGGCGGGCGTCGCCCGTCGCCTTCAGGTTCATGAAAACGCCACTGCTCTTCTGGCTGGCCACGGTGGCACGGGCCCAGGGCTGCTCGACGCTGACCTGCGCACAGGCTGCGGCAGCGCTCAGGCCCATGGCGGCGGCAAGGGCCGCAGCCCGGGCAAGACGGTCGAATCGTAAGGTCATGGGAATCCATCCGCAAAATCAGTCAACAGGCCGATGCCTGCCGCACACGGCACCGGGGCCGATCAACCGAACGTTCGCCCGGCGCCCACCTCGCACATGCGGCAGCCATTATCCGATGCCGTAAAGACCGCGCCCGCGTGCAGGGACAAAGCGCGAGCCGGTCAGCCCCTGAACCCGTACAGCCAAGGCATGTCCAGCAGTTTCTCACCGCGCAGCGACATGGCCAGGTCGCGCCCCCAGCGCAGCGGGCCGGACGCCTGCATCACCATGCCGTTGAACTGGGCCCGCAACTGCACACGCGCGTTGCGGCGCCAGCGCCGATCGGCGTACGCGGCCAGCGCCGCCGGCAAGCCCTCGGCGCCGTCACGGGCCGCCAGGCCGGCCAGGGCCTGGGCATCCTCCAGCGCCATGGCCGCTCCCTGCGCCATATGCGGACGCATCGGATGGGCCGCGTCCCCCAGCAACGCCACCCGTCCCTGGGCATAACCCCGGGGATCCAGCAGCGCCGGCCGGTCGTGCAACACCCACCGGCGCCACAGCGGAGCGGCATCGACCAGCGCCCGCAGCGCGGGGTGGGCAGCCGAAACCGCCTGCTGCAAGGCCTGCCGCTGAGCGTCCAGATCCCAGTCCTGCGCGGCCGCAAGGCCGGCCTCCTCGCCTTGCGACGCACCGTGCAGGTCCCCGGCATGCGTGAACAGCACGGCATTGAGCCACTCGCCGCGCGCGACCGGGTAAGCCACCGCGTGCAAACGCGGCGCCACCCAGACGCTGGTCTGATCCGGCGCCACGCCCGCAGGCAGCGCCGACCGCGGCAGCAAGGCGCGCCAGGCGATATGGCCCGTGGCGCGCGGTGCGCCGTCGGCACGGACATGCGAGCGCACCGCGCTCCACAGCCCATCGCAGCCGAACAGCGCGTCGGCCCGCCGCATGCGCCCATCCGAGGTATGCACGGCGACCGCCTCGGGCGTCTGCTCGACCCGCGACAGCGCCTGGCCCAGCGCCAGTTCGACCTGGGACTGGCCGCGCACGGCCTCGAGCAGCACGGCCTGCAGGTCGGCGCGCCGCACCGTGAGGTTGGGCCAGCCGTAGCGCTCGCGCATCGCCTGCCCCAAGTCCATGCCGGCCAGCGTCCGGCCGCTGCGCGCATCCATGATGCGCAGCCGCTGCGGCTCGGCCGCCACCGACTCCAGTTGCGGCAGCAGGCCCCAATCGTCGAGCACCCGCACCGCATTCGGTCCGAGCTGAAGTCCGGCCCCCACCTCGCTGAGCGATTCGGCCTTTTCCAGCACGGTCACACGCAGGCCCGATCGGGCCGAAGCCAGGGCGGCACCCAGGCCCGCGATTCCGGCGCCGGCGACAATCACATGAGAAGTTTGCATGGTCAACATTGTGCAATGCAGGGGCATGCACGCACCTTGAGCCAGGGCAAGGCGGGACATCCAGGCACCAAAAGCCTAGAATGGAAGATTGCATCCAGGGCAGACAAGACACTCACTGGCACATATCCATGGACTTTCTCAAATGGGGCATTCTGGCCCTGTTCATTCTTTCCGCGGCCTACATCCACTTCCGTGGCAAGGTCCGCACCAGCTTCTGGCGCCAGGTGATCAACCACACCACGGTGCTGGCGCCGCTCAACTGCTTCATGTACCTGTTTTCGCGGGTGCCGGCCAAGCCTTACCTCGACCACCGCGATTTCCCCGGCCTCAAGCTGCTGGACGACAACTGGGAAATCATCAAGGCCGAAGCGCTCGCGCTCGAGGAAGCCAAGAAGATCCGGGCCGCCGAACAGAACAACGATGCCGGCTTCAACTCCTTCTTCAAGGAAGGCTGGACCCGTTTCTACCTCAAGTGGTATGAGGCCCACCACCCTTCGGCCGATGTGCTCTGCCCTCAGACCGTCGCCCTGCTCAAGCGCATTCCCGAGGTCAAGGCCGCGATGTTCGCCTCGCTGCCGGCCGGCGGCAAGCTCAATGCGCACCGCGACCCCTACGCCGGATCCATCCGTTACCACCTGGGTCTGGTCACGCCCAACGATGCCCGCTGCTACATCGAAGTCGACGGCGAACGCTATTTCTGGAAAGACGGCGAAAGCGTGCTGTTCGACGAGACCTTCATCCACCGCGTCGACAACACCACCGACCAGGGCCGCATCATCCTGTTCTGCGATGTCGAGCGGCCGCTGCGTTTCGGCTGGGCCGAATCGCTCAACCGCTGGTTTGCCCGCAACGTCATGACAGCCGCCAGCTCTCCCAACGAGAACAGCGACCAGACCGGACTGGTGAACCGCCTGTTCTACATCTCGTGGATCATGGGACAGTACCGCAGGCGCTTCAAGGCCTGGAACCGCACGGCCTACAAGGTCACCAAGTTCGCGCTCATCATCGCGGTCGTCGCCGCTTTCGTCTTCTGGCTCTGAGAGCGCTCAAGCCGGGTGGCGCCCTGCGCCACCCGTTTCAGTCGGCGGTCCACTCGCGCACATAGCGGCTGCGCGGTGCACGCGCCACCGGCTCGAGCGCATGCACGCGCGTGCCGATATTGAGCAGGCCCAGCATGCGGTCCTGCGGGCCAAAACCCAGCACATCGTGCAGCAGCCGGCCCAGCGCGCCGGGCGTGCTGCTCCAGAACGCACCGTAACCCAGTGCAAAGGCCGCATTCAGCATATTGGTCGCCGCGCCGCCCACCGCCAGCAGTTGCTCGAACTCGGGGGCCTTCGGATGGTCGGCCACATGCGCCGCCAGCACCAGCACCACCGGTGCCGTCGTCAGCTTGGCGGTGTACTTGCCACGCAGCGCCTGCACCTCGTCGGTCTGCGCCTGCGGATGGGCCAGCACCCGCGCCAGCACATCGTGCCGGGCCTGGCCGCGCAGCATGACGATGCGCCACGGCACCAGCCCCGCATGGTCGGGCGCACGCGCGGCGCTGTCCAGAATGGCATCGAGCTCCGGCTGTTGCGGGGCGGGTGTGGTCAGCGGCCAGCACGAACGGCGGGCCAGCAGCGTGTCGATCGGGGAATCAAGCGGCATGGACAGGAAATCCTGGGGCAGACGGTAAAGACGGACCGCACCGATGGCGGCAAACCCGCATCATCGCAGCTTGCCGCAGCCCCGCCAAACGGGCATGAAAAAAGCACCTCCATCCGAAGGTGCTTGCAGCCGGGGGAAGCGGCAGGGCCGCCTCCGTGGCGTCGGTCTGTGTCAGCCCGCCAGCAACTGGCGCAGCACATAGGGCAGGATGCCCCCATGCTCGTAGTAGTCCACCTCGATGGGCGTATCGATGCGCAGGATCAGCGGCACACGCTGGCGCGTGCCGTCCTCGCGGTGAATCACCAGCGTCGCTTCGGCCTGCGGACGGATCACCTCGCCCAGCTCGATGTCGATCGTCTCGTGGCCGCCCAGGCCCAGGCTTTCCCATGAATCGCCGGGCATGAACTGCAGCGGCAGCACGCCCATGCCGACCAGGTTGGAGCGGTGGATGCGTTCGAAACTCTTGGCCACCACGGCCCGGATGCCCAGCAACTGCGTGCCCTTGGCCGCCCAGTCCCGGCTGGAGCCCGTTCCGTACTCCTCGCCGCCGAAGATCACGGTCGGCACACCTGCCGCAACGTACTTCATGGCCGCGTCGTAGATGGCCATCTTGCTGCCCTGGCCCTCACCGGGCAGCTGGAACAGGGTGTAGCCGCCCTCCTCGCGCCCGCCGTCGGGCCGGGCCGGCAGCATCAGGTTCTTGATGCGCACGTTGGCGAAGGTGCCGCGCATCATCACCTCGTGGTTGCCGCGGCGCGAGCCGTAGGAGTTGAAATCCGCCTTCTGCACGCCCTGCGCCAGCAGGTACTGACCCGCCGGCGTCGTGTCCTTGAACGAACCCGCCGGCGAGATGTGGTCGGTGGTGATCGAATCCCCGAACAGGCCCATGATGCGTGCGCCATGCACGCCCAGCGCCGTTCCCGGCTCCGGCCGGACAGGCTCCTGGGTGAAGTCCTTGAAGAACGGCGGTTCGGCGATGTAGGTGCTGGTCGGCCAGTTGTACACGTCGCCCGTGACGCCCTTGATCTTCTCCCACAGCTTGCCCGGATCGGTCTTGACCTTGTCGTAGTTGTCGCGGAACTTCTTGCCGTTCATCGCGTACTTGAGCAGCTTGTAGATCTCGTCGCTGGTCGGCCAGATGTCGCCGAGGTAGACGTCCTTGCCGCCCTTGCCCTTGCCCACCGGCTCGGTCATCAGGTCGATCTTGACATTGCCGGCGATGGCGTAGGCCACCACCAGCGGCGGGCTGGCCAGGAAATTGGCCTTGATGTTGGGATGGATGCGCGCTTCGAAATTGCGGTTGCCCGACAGCACCGCCGCACAGATCAGATCGTTGCGGATGATGGTTTCGTTGATCTCCGCCGTCAGATCGCCGGCATTGCCGATGCACGTGGTACAGCCATAGGCCGCCACGGAGAAACCCAGCTTCTCGAGGTAAGGCAGCAGCCCCGCTTTCTCGAGGTACTCGGTGACGATGCGCGAACCGGGCGCCAGCGAGGTCTTGATGTGCTTGCGCACCTTCAGGCCGGCCTCCACGGCCTTCTTGGCCAGCAGGCCTGCCGCCAGCAGCACGCTGGGGTTGGAGGTGTTGGTGCACGAGGTGATGGCCGCGATCAGCACATCGCCGTTGCCGATTTCCAGATCGTTTGCAGAAGCCTTGTCCGGTGCCTTGCCGGTGCTCTCCGCAGCGGTCAGCGTATGGCGGTTGAGCTCCATCTCGGCCAGTTCACGCGAGGCGCCGGCCGGCGTGGCCGGTGTCTCGGGCGATTCGTCCTTGCGGGCGGCCCGCGTGGTGTAGCGGCGATCGAGCTTTTCGGCGGCCTGGTTGAAACCGTTGGCCGAGATCGGCTTGGAAAACAGATCGACGAAATTTTCCTTGACCCGGCCCAGCTCGATGCGGTCCTGAGGCCGCTTGGGGCCGGCCAGGCTGGGCGTCACACTGCCCAGATCGAGGCTGATGACCTTGGTGTAATCGACCTCGCCGCGCTGCGGCATGCCGTAGAGTTTCTGGGCCTTGAAATAAGCCTCGAAGGCTTCGATCTCGGCCTTGGTGCGGCCCGTGCCCTTGAAGTAGTCGATGGTCTTGTCGTCGACCGGGAAAAAGCCCATGGTGGCGCCGTACTCGGGTGCCATGTTGCCGATGGTCGCGCGATCCGGCAGCGCCAGGCTGGCCGCCCCCTCGCCGAAGAACTCGACGAACTTGCCCACGACTTTTTCCTGCCGCAGGCGCTCGGTCACCGTCAGCACCAGATCGGTTGCCGTCACCCCTTCCCGCAGGCGGCCGGTGAACTCGAAGCCCACCACGTCGGGCGTCAGGAAATAGACCGGCTGGCCCAGCATCGCAGCCTCGGCCTCGATGCCGCCCACGCCCCAGCCGACCACGCCGATGCCGTTGATCATGGTGGTGTGGCTGTCGGTGCCCACCAGGGTGTCGGGGTAATAGAGCTTGTCGGCCGTCTTGTGCACACCGCGTGCCAGGTATTCCAGATTCACCTGGTGGACGATGCCGAAGCCCGGAGGCACCACGCCGAAGGTGTCGAAGGCCTGCATGCCCCACTTCATGAACTGATAGCGCTCCTGATTGCGCTTGAATTCCAGCTTCATGTTCAGGTCGAGTGCCTTCGGCCCACCGAAGTAATCGATCATCACCGAATGGTCGACCACCAGATCGACCGGCACCAGCGGCTCGATGGTCTTGGGTTTCTTGCCCATGCGCTCGGCCACGTTGCGCATCGCCCCCAGATCGGCCAGCAGCGGCACGCCGGTGAAATCCTGCAGCACCACACGCGCCACGACAAAGGGAATTTCGTCCGTGCGTTCGGCCGTGGCGCCCCATCGGGCCAGTTGCGCCACATGTTCGGCGGTCACCTTCTGGCCGTCGCAATTACGCAGCACGCTCTCGAGCACGATGCGGATGGACACCGGCAGGCGGTTGATTTCGGGATACTGCCTGGCCAACGCGGGCAGAGAGAAGAACTGGCCTTCCTTGCCCGATGCGGTCTTGAAGGTCTTGCGGGTCGACGCAAACGGGTGCTTGGGCGCCAGGCTCCGGGCGGCGGACCCCTTGGCCTTGGGCGACTTGGCGGCCTTGGCAGGTTCGGGCGAACGGCCATGGGCGGCACGCGGCTTGCGGGTTGCTACGGTCATGTCTAAAGCTCCTTCATCATGGTTCTTATGAACAGCCTCGACGCCAGACCCAGCCGGTCCCCCAGGCTTTCCGGAACATTGTGGCAAAAAGCCGAGCAAGCCGCTGTAGGTGGATAACGGTTCAGTCAGGATTGCGACACCCCGGCACGACAGGCACCCGCCTGCAGCCGGGCGTCACGACCCTGTCACGCCGTTCGGCGCAGGCCCGCCACGATCTCCAACGAGCGCTTGCGCAGTTCGGGTTCGTAGATGTCGCTGACCAGCATGAGCTCGTCGGCACCGGTTTCCGCCACGACATGTTCCAGCCAGGTGCGTACGCGCTCGGGCCCGCCGATCGCTGCCAGGCCCAGGAAACTCTCGACCGCGTGCTCTTCCTGAAGCGACCACGTCGCGGCGAGCGCGTCGGGCGTCATCGGCGGCTGCATCCGGATGCGGTGACCGCGAACGATGGACAGCACACGCTGCTGCATGGTGGTGGCCAGGTAGGCAGCCTCCTCGTCCGAAGGCGCTGCCACCACGGGCACGCCCACCATCACATACGGTTGAGCCAGCGTGGCCGACGGCCGGAACAGCTCCCGGTACATCTTCACCGCCTGCAGCAGGAAGCGCGGCGCGAAGTGCGAGGCAAAGGCATAGGGCAGGCCCATGTGCGCCGCCAGCTGCGCACTGAACAGGCTCGAGCCCAGCAGCCAGATCGGCACATTCGTGCCGGCACCCGGCATGGCGACCAGTTTCTGACCGGGCTGCATCGGCCCCAGCAGTCGCTGCAGCTCCTGAACGTTCTGCGGAAAGTCCTCGCCATCGCCCATGCGATCCCGGCGCAGCGCCCGCATGGTGGCCGGATCGGTGCCGGGTGCACGGCCCAGGCCCAGATCGATGCGGCCCGGGTACAGTTCGGCCAGCGTGCCGAAGTTCTCGGCCACCACCAGCGGCGCATGGTTGGGCAGCATCACGCCGCCCGACCCCACGCGAATGCGCTGCGTGCCGCCGGCGATATGGCCGATCAGCACGGCCGTGGCCGAACTGGCGATGCCGTCCATGTTGTGGTGTTCGGCCAGCCAGAAGCGCTTGAAATCCAGGGCCTCCAGGTGCCGGGCGAGATCGAGCGACTCCTTCAGGGCTTCGGCGACGGTGCCCTTGTCGCGCACCGGCACCAGATCGAGCATCGACAGGGCGACGCCGGCCAGCGGATTGGGACGGGCGGCGTCGGGCGTGGGGGATGTTGTGGTTGAAGTCTCGGCGTTCATGCAAAGACCATACACTCAAGCCGTTCACTCTGCATGGCACAGCCGACATGTCCTTGACCGCATCCTGCCCACCGCCGGCCGCGCCGAGCGTGACTCGCCAGACCGATGTCACGGGCGTGATCCTGGCCGGAGGCGAGGGACGCCGCATGGGCGGTCTCGACAAGGGGCTGCAACCCTTGCACGGCCAGGCACTGGCCCGGCATTGCGCCACACGCCTGGCACCGCAGGTGGCCCTGCTGGCGCTCAATGCCAATCGGCACCTCGACCAGTACGCGGCATGGGGCTGGCCCGTCTGGCCCGATGCGCGCGTGCAGGCCGCCTCGCCCGCCTCGCGCCCATCCGCACCCGAGAGCCGCTCGAGCGAGCCGCCGCCACGCCACGACGGCCCGCTCGCCGGCCTGCTGACCGCCCTGTCGCATGCGGCGACGCCGCTGGTTCAGGTCGCCGCCTGCGACACCCCGCTGTTCCCGCACGACCTCGTCGCCACCCTGCACCGCGCCTTGCACGAGGCAGAAGCGGACATCGCTCTGCCCTGCACACGCGATGCCGACGGCCGAACCTGGCAGCACCCGACGTTCGCCCTGCTGCGCACCGCTCTTTGTCCTTCGCTGCAGGCCTACCTGGCCGCCGGCGACCGGCAGATGATGCGCTGGCTCGCCAGCCACCGGCACGTCCAGGTCGAGCTGCCGCACGATGCCTTCCGCAACTTCAACACCCTGGCCGACCTGCAGGCCTATGCCGACCGCACCTGAAGAAACCGGCAGCAGGCGCGGCGCTTTTGTCCTACGCCCCCAATCCGCCTTGACCTAAGGCCGCGCGACATCCGGCGTTTTATCCTGACGGCGTGGTTCAAGTACCGCAGGTGACCGGCAAAACCACCGTTTCGACAACACGCCAGGTCACCCATTCAAGGAGTCCACCATGCTGAAATACGCCATCATCTTTGCCGTCATCGCGCTCATCGCCGGGGGCCTGGGCTTCAGCGGCATCGCAGCCGGCGCGGCAGGCATCGCCAAGATCCTGTTCTTCCTGTTCCTGATCGTGGCCGTGGTCATGATCGTCCTGGCCATCCTGGGCATCGGCGCGATCACCTAGCACTCGGCCTGCCGGCGCGACGTCCCGGCGTCCCCGATGTGCCACGCGCGCCTTGTGCCTCCGAGGCCCTGGGTGCGCGGCGTTCGACATCCGGCATTGGCCGGTCCTTGCCAAGCGGGGACCGGCCTTTTGCTGTTCGTTGGGTGCGGAAAGCGGTCATCCGCTCTCATGGCGTCGCAGCGGTCATAGTCCTCGGCCAAGTCCCCTGCAATCCGCAACCTGTCCTCTGCTCCCATCTGAGACATGTTGATGGTTATGATGGCTCGCCTCGTCACACGACATGAGGCGCATTCAAAACGGAGGGAAGAGGACAGTGAAAACTTATCTTTTGACCGGTTGCGCATTGGCCGGCGCCATGCTGTTGACCGGATGTGCGACCGAACAATCCCGCAGCCTGCCGGTGCAGCAAGTCGCCGCGGCCTCGGTGCCCTTTCAGGGTCAACGTAGCCCGATCTCGGTCGGAAAGTTCGACAATCGCTCGAGCTACCTGCGCGGTGTGTTCACCGACGGTCCGGATCGTCTGGGCGGCCAGGCCAAGACCATTCTGATCACCCATCTGCAGCAATCCGGCCGCTTCAGTGTGCTGGACCGCGAGAACATGTCCGAGACCCAGCAGGAAGCGCTGCTGCGCAAGCAGAAGCAGAACCTCAAGGGTGCCGACTATGTCGTCACGGGCGACGTCAGCGAGTTCGGCCGCAAGGAAGTCGGCGACCGGCAGTTGTTCGGCGTTCTGGGGCGCGGCAAGTCGCAAATCGCATACGCCAAGGTCAGCCTGAACGTGGTCGACGTGAACACATCCGAAGTGGTCTACAGCGTGCAGGGCGCCGGCGAGTACGAGCTCTCCAATCGCGAGATCATCGGCTTCGGAGGCACCGCCAGCTACGACTCCACCCTCAACGGCAAGGTGCTGGATCTGGCTGTGCGCGAAGCGGTCGACAAATTGGTCACCGGCATCACGTCGGGTGCCTGGAAACCGGCTCGGTCCGTACAGGAGTAAGCCATGCCCCGACTTCTGAAAACAACCGCCTGGATGGCGGTCGGCGCAGCCCTGTCCGTGCTTGCCGGCTGCGCAAACCAGCCCAAGTCGCTCTACAACTGGAGTGACTACCAACCGCAGGTCTACGCCTACCTGAAAAACGACGGCGAGGGCGTCGACGCACAAATCCTGAAGCTCGAGCAGAACATGGCTCTGGCCCGCTCCAAGGGCGAGACCTTGCCCCCTGGCTACCACGCCCACCTCGGCATGCTGTATGCCAAGACCGGACGTGCCGACGAAGTCAAACCGCAGTTCGATTTCGAGAAGACGCTTTATCCCGAGTCCAAGACATTCATTGACTTCCTGGCCGGAACCTTCAGCAAGAACCAGGGAGGCACACGATGAAGACAGCTCCGAAACTTGCTCTGCTGGCGGGCGTGGTGGCCCTCGCCGCAGGATGTGCAACCCAGAAACCCTACGACTACTCGGCCTTCAAGCAGCATCGGCCCAAGTCCATTCTGGTCATGCCGCCGCTCAACACCTCGCCGGACATCGGTGCCCCCGCAGCCGTGCTGTCCCAGGTCACCTTTCCGCTGGCCGAATCCGGCTACTACGTGATGCCCGTGGCCGTCGTCGACGAAGTCTTCAAGCAGAACGGCCTGAGCACGGCAGCCGATGCGCACGCCACGTCGCCGGCCAAGCTTCTGCAGATTTTCGGCGCGGATGCCGCGTTGTACCTGGATGTGAAAAAATACGGCACGACCTACGCCATCATCAGCAGTGAGTCCGTCGTTGCGCTCGAGGCCAAGCTGATCGACCTTCGCACCGGAACGCTGCTGTGGGCCGGCAGTGCATCGGCCTCCAGTGCCGAACAACAAGGCAACTCCGGCGCCGGCGGCTTGATCGGATTGCTCGTCGTCGCGCTGGTCAATCAGATACTCGATACGGTCAACGACCGCAGTTACAGCGTCGCCGGCATCGCCGACCAGCGCCTACTGGCTGCAGGGCGACCCAGCGGCCTGCTTTACGGTCCGCGCTCGCCCAAGGCCGGAACAGACTAGGCCCGAAGAAGGTTCCGGAATGCGCTGCCGGTTCAGAGCGGCGCGCATCCGCCAGGGCCACCCTGAAAAAAAGCCGACCCGGTCACCCGGGTCGGCTTTTTCATCTTGCCCAGGCGCTCACGCGCCCGGGTTCGTCAGGTCCTGCGTCGAACCGGCTCAGGCGGCCACGCCCTTGGCCGTATCGGCATACTCTTCGATCTGGTCGAAATTGAGGTACTTGTAGATCGACGTGCCGTCCTTGTTCACCACACCCATCGCTTCGTGGTACTCGGCGACGGTCGGGATCTTGCCCAGCTTGGAGGCGATCGCGGCCAGTTCGGCAGAGCCCAGGAACACGTTGGTGTTCTTGCCCAGGCGGTTGGGGAAGTTGCGGGTCGAGGTCGAGATCACCGTCGCGCCTTCGCGAACCTGGGCCTGGTTGCCCATGCACAGCGAGCAGCCCGGCATTTCGGTGCGGGCACCGGCCGTGCCGAAGGCGGCGTAGTGGCCTTCCTTGATCAGTTCGCTTTCGTCCATCTTGGTCGGCGGGGCGACCCACAGCTTGACCGGGATGTCGCGCTGGCCGCCCAGCAGCTTGGCAGCCGCACGGAAGTGGCCGATGTTCGTCATGCACGAGCCGATGAAGGCTTCGTCGATCTTGGTGCCGGCCACTTCGGACATGAACTTGGCGTCGTCCGGATCGTTCGGGCAGCAGACGATGGGTTCCTTGATGTCGGCCAGATCGATTTCGATCACGGCAGCGTACTCGGCATCCTGATCGGCTTCGAGCAGCTCGGGCTTGGCCAGCCAGGCTTCCACCTTCTCGATACGGCGAGCCAGCGTGCGGGCATCGGCATAACCGTTGGCGATCATGTTCTTCATCAGCACGACGTTGCTGGTGAGGTATTCCTTGATCGGCTCGGGGTTGAGCTTGATGGTGCAGCCTGCAGCCGACCGTTCGGCCGATGCGTCGGACAGTTCGAACGCCTGTTCCACCTTGAGGTCGGGCAGGCCTTCGATTTCCAGGACGCGGCCCGAGAAGATGTTGATCTTGCCGGCCTTGGCCACGGTCAGCAGACCGGCCTTGATGGCATACAGCGGAATCGCATGCACCAGGTCGCGCAGGGTCACGCCGGGCTGCATCTCGCCCTTGAAACGCACCAGCACCGATTCAGGCATGTCCAGGGGCATCACGCCGGTGGCGGCGCCGAAAGCCACCAGGCCGGAGCCGGCCGGGAAGCTGATGCCGATGGGGAAACGGGTATGCGAGTCGCCGCCCGTACCCACGGTATCGGGCAGCAGCAGGCGGTTCAGCCAGCTGTGGATCACGCCGTCGCCCGGGCGCAGGGCCACGCCGCCGCGGTTGCTGATGAAAGCGGGCAGTTCACGGTGCGTCTTCACGTCCACCGGCTTGGGATAAGCGGCCGTGTGGCAGAAGGACTGCATCACCATGTCGGCCGAGAAGCCCAGGCAGGCCAGATCCTTGAGCTCGTCGCGGGTCATCGGGCCGGTGGTGTCCTGCGAACCGACCGTCGTCATCTTGGGTTCGCAGTAGGTGCCGGGACGCACGCCCTGGCCTTCCGGCAAGCCGACGGCGCGACCCACCATCTTCTGCGCCAGGGTGAAACCGGCCTTGGAGTCGGCAGGAGCCTGCGGCAGGCGGAACACGGTCGAAGCAGGCAGGCCCAGGAACTCACGCGCCTTGGCGGTGAGCGAGCGGCCGATGATCAGGTTGATGCGGCCGCCGGCGCGCACTTCGTCGAACAGCACGTCGCTCTTGAGCTGGAACTCGGCCACGGTCTCGCCGTTCTTCACCAGCTTGCCGTCATACGGCAGCACGTCGATGACGTCGCCCATCTCCAGCTTGGAGACATCGACCTCGATGGGCAGCGAGCCCGAATCTTCTTGCGTATTGAAGAAAATGGGAGCGATCTTGCCGCCCAGCGTCACGCCGCCGAAACGTTTGTTGGGCACGAACGGAATATCGGCGCCGGTGGCCCAGATCACGCTGTTGGTCGCCGACTTGCGCGAGGAGCCCGTACCCACCACGTCGCCCACGTAGGCCACCAGGTTGCCCTTCTTCTTGAGGTCGGCGATGAACTGCATCGGACCCCGCTTGCCGTCTTCCTCGGGCGTGAAGGCCGCGTCCGAGCGGGTGTTCTTCAGCATGGCCAGGTAGTGCAGCGGAATGTCCGGACGGCTCCAGGCATCGGGGGCCGGCGACAGATCGTCGGTGTTGGTCTCGCCAGGCACCTTGAACACCGTCACCGTGATCTTCTTCTCGACTTCGGGGCGGCTGGTGAACCATTCGGCATCGGCCCACGACTGCATGACTTCCTTGGCCTTGGCATTGCCGGCCTTGGCCTTTTCCGCGACGTCGTTGAAGAAGTCGAACATCAGCAGCGTCTTCTTCAGACCTTCGGCCGCCACACCGGCGACTTCGGCATCGTCGAGCAGCTCGATCAGGGGATGCACGTTGTAGCCGCCCACCATGGTGCCCAGCAGTTCGGTGGCCTTGGCCTTGGAGATCAGGCCCACCTGCAGATCGCCGTGCGCCACGGCAGCCAGGAAACTGGCCTTGACCTTGGCGGCATCGTCCACGCCCGGGGGCACGCGATGGGTCAGCAGGTCGAGCAGGAAAGCGTCTTCGCCGGCGGGGGGGTTCTTGATCAGTTCGATCAGTTCGGCAACCTGCTTGGCTTCGAGCGGCAGGGGGGGAATGCCCAGCGCCTCGCGCTCGGCAACATGTTCACGGTAGGCTTGCAACATGGTTATCTCCAGTTTCATCGGTTATGGGTGGGGATGGGATGCGGCGGCACCAGGGCCGCCGGAATTCGGCAGGTGGGCCGTCTGGCCCACGGTCGGCCACCAGGCCAGGATTTCGGCGGGCAGCACGCAACCGGCTTGGCGGGCACGCACCAGCACATGCCAGTGGTAGCGGTAACTCGCGCGGTCGTGCAGGTGGCCCCGGTAGGCGATGGGCGCCCAGTCCGACGCCATCGCCTGCGACAGGATGGCGACGGCCTCGTCGATGGCCGCTGCATCCGGTGCAAAGGCTGCGACGATGGGCTGAATCTGCGCGGGGTGGATGCTCCACATGCGGGTGTAGCCCAGTTCCCGGGCCGCCCTGCGAGCGGCCACGCCCAGGGCGCCGAGATCGGCAAACTCGGTGACCACGCCGTGCGCGGGCACCTTGCCATGCGCATGGCAGGCGCTGGCGATCTCGAGCTTGGCCCGCTGCACCAGCGGATGGTCGAACTGGCCCGCCGCCGTCATGGCCTGCGCCGGAATGGCACCGCCATGGGCCGACACAAAATCCATGAGACCGAAACTCAACGATTGCACGCGCGGATGTGCCGCGATGTCGAAGGCCCGGTGGACGGCCGCCGGCGACTCGATCAAGGCATGCACGGCCAGCGGAGCCCCCCCGGGGGGCAGCGCCGCATCGATGGCGGCCACGGCACGCGCGACGTCGTCGACCGACTCCACCTTCGGCAGCATGATGTGGCACAGCGCCGCACCGGCACGGCCGACCAGCGTACGGATGTCGTTCTCGAAAGCCGGATGGTCCACGGCGTGCACGCGCGCAGCCACACGCAGCGGCACGGCGCTGTCGCGCGCAGCCTGCGCCAGCGCCAGTTCGGCCACCAGCGACGCATGGTCGGCCTCGCCGCCCACGGGCGCGCCGTCCTCGCAGTCCAGCGTCACGTCGAACACGCAGGCTCCGCGTTCGTGCGCCATCTCGGCCTGCAGGGCCAGACTCTTGCGCATGCGCGGCTCGACCCCGCTGTAGTGGTCGCACACCGGCAGCGCCACCGCGCCGCCCTGCGCATCCAGCAAGGCCAGGCCGGGCGTGAGGGGAGATGAAGCCGGACGGATCATGCAGCCCGCCGTGCAACGATGAACATGCGGGGAAAGGCCAGCAGACGCAGACCGTCGCGCTGCGCCGGGTAGGCGGCATCGATCTGGCGTTCGTATTCGGCCAGGTAACCCGCCTGCAACGACTCGGGCAGGCGGGCCAGGAAAGGCTTGAGGCCGGTGGCCCGCACCCACTCGACGATGGCTGCGGCCGAGGCCATGGGGTGCTGGTACACGGTATGCCAGACATCCACGCCGGCGGCCTCGGGGGCCAGCAGGTCGTAGTAGTCGCGCAGCGGCAGGATGCCGGTGCGCATGGCATGCACATCGCCCATGTGCGATGACCAGGGCGCCGCAGCGCCCACCTCGCGCATGAGCCGGTGCGTCGGCTCCTGACGGTTGTCGGGCATCTGGATGGCGAGCACGCCACCCGGCGCCAGCGCGGCAAACAGCCGGGGGATCAGGGTCTCGTGCCCATCCACCCACTGCAGTGCCGCATTGGCATAAATCAGGTCGGGCGCGGGACGGCCAAGGGCGGCCCATGCGTCCGGAGCGGCCAGATCGGCCTGCTCAAAGGCAACGCCCGGCAATCTGAGCCGGGCGCTGGAGATCATGGCGGCATCGTTGTCGATGCCCGTCACCTGCGCCTGGGGATAACGGCGCACCAGCAACTCCGTCGAGTTGCCGGGGCCGCAGCCCAGATCCACGATCTCGCGCGCCTCGGACAGCGGCACACGCGCCAGCAGCTCCTGCGCCGGGCGGGTACGTTCGTCTTCGTAGCGACGGTAGAGATCGGGGTTCCAGGCTGTCATCGGTTCAGTCGACGGTGAAACACAAAGTCACGCCACGCGCGGCCATCACAGCAGGTGCGACACGCCGGCTTGCTCGTCCTGCAGTTCCTTGAGGGTCTTGTTGATGCGTTCCTGGCTGAATGCATCGATTTCCAGGCCTTCGACGATCTTGTATTCGCCGTTCTCGGTGGTCACGGGGAAACCGAAGATCACGCCGGCCGGAATGCCGTATTCGCCATTGGAGGGAACGCCCATGGTGACCCAATGGCCGTTGGAGCCCAGGGCCCAGTCGCGCACGTGGTCGATGGCGGCGTTGGCAGCCGAAGCAGCCGAGGACAGGCCACGGGCTTCGATGATGGCGGCGCCGCGCTTGCCCACGGTGGGCAGGAACGTGTCGGCATTCCACACCTGGTCGTTGATCAGGTCCTTGACGGCCTGTCTCTTATACACATCTGACGCTGCCGACGAATAGAGAGGTGTAG
>ERZ1031720.40-NODE-40-length-16227-cov-10.207457_pt1 | contig 16227 bp, 19 predicted proteins | sample MGYA00518750_ERZ1031720 | MGnify/ENA primary metagenome ERZ1031720 (study PRJEB33718, sample SAMN03160008) | human skin metagenome | collected 2014-04-10 | study: EMG produced TPA metagenomics assembly of the PRJNA266117 data set (Human skin bacterial metagenome... | reverse complement strand
AGATGCCATGGTGCGTGTGCTGCTGGTCGAGCAGCTCTACCGCGCCTGGTCGGTCAATGCCGGCCATCCCTACCACCGCGAGTGAGCGCGGCCCGGCGCAGCGCCGGCCGCCGCGCGAGGCGCGCACCAGCACCCTGAACACCATCGTGCACCACAACTACTGCGCCTACATCATCAACATGGACCGGTCGCCCGAGCGGCTGCAGGCCATGTCCACATGGCTGGAAGGCTACGGCATGCCCTGGGTGCGTGTGCCCGCCGTCGACGGCCGCGCGCTCGATCTCGACCGTCATCCCGACGTCTCGGTGCCGGGCTATCGCCGCCTGCACGGCAAGGACATCAACCCGGCCGAAGTCGGCTGTTATCTCTCGCACATCCGGGCTTTCGACCAGTTCCTGGCCTCCAGCCACGACTACGCGCTGATCCTGGAGGACGACGCCATGTTTTCCAGCGATCCCGGCGCCGTGCTGAAGGGGCTGATGGATGCGCCTACACGCTGGGACCTCGCCAAGCTCTCGGGTTATCACTCGGGGCGTCCGGTCGCCTTGTCCAGCCTGCCCGACGGCCATGCCCTGTGCGTGCCGCTGACCAAGTACTCGGGCTCCAACGCCTATCTCATCAACCGCCGGGCCGCCGCCATCTACCGCGAGCAACTGCTGCCGATGGACTTGCCCTACGACCATGCGTTCGACCGGGCCTGGCGCTACGGCATCAAGTACCGCATGGTCACGCCGGCGCTGTGTCTGCCGGACGAGTCGGGCACGCTGCCGTCCACCATCTCGGTCTCGGCCCAGCGCCGGCTGCCCTGGTACCGCCGCTTCAGCGTGGTGGCTTACCGCGCGGGCAACGAGCTCTCGCGTGTGCTGTGGGGCACCTGCACCGTCATTCGCCACAAGTTCGGCCTCGAGGCCTGAGCTCAGCCTGCCGACCCGTAGCGGGTCTCACCCAACGACTCCCGACCCCATGCCAGCCGAATTCATCTACCTTGCCTCCCAGAGCCCGCGCCGCCGCCAACTGCTCGAACAGATGGGCATCGCACACCGGTTGCTGCTGCCCGACGAGAGCGAAGATGCCGAGGCGCTGGAAACCGTTCTGCCGGGAGAACCCCCCGAAGCCTATGTGCGCCGGGTGACCGGGCTCAAGCTCGAGGCCGCCGTGGCGCGGCTGGCGCGGCGCGGACTGCCCGTCGCACCGGTTCTTTGCTCGGACACCACCGTGGCGCTGGACGGCACGATCCATGGCAAACCTGCCGACGTCGACGACGCGGTCCGCATGCTTTCCGCGATGGCGGGGCATCGCCATCAGGTGCTCACCGCCGTGTCGGTCGCGCCGGGCGGCGCGGCGCCTGCGCTCCAGGCCTTGTCGGTTTCAGACGTGACCTTTGCCGCGATGAGCCCCGCGCAGATCCAGGCCTATGTGGCCAGCGGCGAGCCCATGGGCAAGGCAGGCGCCTACGCCATCCAGGGCCGGGCCGCTGCCCACATCGCCCACATCAGCGGCAGCTACACCGGCATCATGGGCCTGCCTGTCTTCGAGACCGCGGGCCTCTTGCGGCAGATCGGGTTCGTCCTCTGATCCTGCCGCGTCGCGGGGCCGACGCCATCCGGGCCGATCGCCGGGACGGACTCGTGGCATGATCGCCCGACCTTCCCCGATCCCATACCCAGCATGCAGCAGGACATCCTCATCAACTGGTCTCCCCAGGAAACCCGCGTGGCCATCGTCGAAAACGGCGCGGTCCAGGAAATCCATGTCGAGCGCACGCTCGAGCGGGGACTGGTCGGCAACATCTACCTCGGCAAAGTGGTGCGTGTGCTGCCCGGCATGCAGTCGGCCTTCATCGACATCGGCCTCGAGCGTGCGGCATTCCTGCATGTGGGCGATGTCTGGCAACGCCAGCCCGACGGCGTGCACATGGGACTGGTTCGCCATCACCAGAACACCGGCCAGGCCTCGCCCTCGCTGCCGATCGAGAAGCAGGTGTTCGAAGGCCAGTCGCTGCTGGTCCAGGTCATCAAGGAACCCATCGGTACCAAGGGCGCCCGTCTTTCCACCCAGATCAGCCTGGCCGGCCGCCTGCTGGTCTTTCTGCCGCAGGACGACCACATCGGCGTGTCGCAGAAGATCCCGCAGGCGCAGCGCGACGAGTTGCGCCGCCGCCTGCAGGCGCTGGCGGCCGAGCATGTCGCACCGGGCCAGTCCGCAGGGCAGGGCAGCACCGGCGGCTTCATCCTGCGCACCAATGCCGAAGATTCCAGCGACGAAGAACTCGGCGAGGACATGCGCTATCTGCGCAAGGCCTGGCAGCGCATTCGCGCCGCTGCGCTCAGCCGGCCTGCGGGCTCGCTGGTGCACCAGGACCTGAGCCTGCTGCAGCGGGTGCTGCGCGACCTGTCGGGCGAGGAAACGCAGACCATCCGCATCGACTCGCGCGAACAGTATGAGCTGCTCAAGGTGTTCGGCGAGGAGTTCACGCCCAAGGCCGTTTCCAGGCTTCAGCACTACAAGGGCGAGAGGCCCATCTTCGATCTGTATCGTGTGGACGAGGAGATCGCGCGTGCGCTGGGACGGCGCGTGGATCTCAAATCCGGCGGCTACCTCATCATCGACCAGACCGAGGCCCTCACCACCGTCGATGTCAACACCGGCGGCTACGTCGGTGCACGCAATTTCGACGACACCGTCTTCAAGACCAATCTCGAAGCCGCGCATGCCATCGCGCGCCAGCTGCGCATGCGCAACCTGGGCGGCATCATCATCATCGACTTCATCGACATGGTGCGCGACGACCATCGCACGGCGGTGCTGGCCGAGCTGGGCAAGGAGCTCGCGCACGACCGGGTGAAGACCATGGCCGGCGGATTCTCGGCTTTGGGGTTGGTCGAGATGACCCGCAAGCGGACACGCGATTCGCTGGCTCACATGCTGACCGAGACCTGCCCGGTCTGCGAAGGGCGCGGCCATGTCAAGACACCGCGCAGCGTGACCTACGACATCCTGCGCGAGATCCTGCGCGAGGCACGCCAGTTCAATCCACGCGAGTTCCGTGTCATCGGTGCACCCAAGGTCATCGAACTTTTCCTCGACGAGGAAAGCCAACATCTCGCAAGCCTGTCGGACTTTATCGGTAAGCCTATTTCTCTACAGAGCGAGACAGCCATGAGCCAGGAGCAGTACGATATCGTTCTGATGTAAATCGCTGCAGACAGGCACTTTTTGGACAAGTGCTTGATCGATAAGGAAGAAGAGACATTCTTTCGCGTGCGGCGACGGGTTGATCAGGAACCAAACTCAAAAATTCGGAACAGAAAATGGCTCACGCCATGATCAAAAGACCGCACAGGATGCGGGGTGTTGGATGTTGCGATGCGATGTGGATGTCTCCACGTTGCCGCCAAACAACAATTTGACCGTGGTAGTCTTTGCATCCTAGAACTGAACTCTGCGATTGCGTGCGCGCTTTGTGGACCACAGGCGATGCTGCGCGAGCATAGGACGGACCAGCCCGAGTTTGAGTTGTTAACGACTGACCCCCAAATATGCATCAGAACAAATTTCTCCAAGCCGGTGTGACGTCGCGCCGCACCGTCGTTTCCGGCCTGTTGGCTGCACCCGCTTTGCCGGCATTGGCGCAGTTCCGTGTCGAGGTCACCGGCGTCGGCATGACCCAGATGCCCATCGCGGTCGCCCCCTTCCGCGGCGAAGACACCAGCACCCAGAAAATCGCCGCCATCATCCAGGCCGACCTCGAACGCAGCGGCCTGTTCCGTGGCGTGAACGCCGCCGGCCAGCAGCTCGACGAGAACTCGCGTCCCGACCTGGCCCCGTGGCGCCAGCGCGGTGCCGACAACCTCGTCACCGGCAGCGTCACGGCTTTGCCCGGTGGCCGTTTCGACGTGCGATTCCGGCTTTGGGACGTGATCCGCGCGCAAGACATGGGTGGCCAGAGCTACTCCATCAGCGCCGCCGATCTGCGCCTGGCCGCTCACCGGGCCGCCGACTACATCTACGAAAAGATCACCGGTGAAAAAGGCGTGTTCGCCACGCGCCTGGCCTATGTCACGCGTGCCGGCCAGCGCTACAGCCTGTGGGTCGCCGACTCCGATGGCGAAAACGCCAAGGTCGCCCTGGCCAGCCCCGAACCCATCATTTCTCCCGACTGGTCGCCGGATGGCCGGCAACTGGCGTACGTGTCGTTCGAATCGCGCAAGCCCGTGGTCTACGTGCACAACGTGGCGACCGGCCAGCGCCGGCTGCTGGCCAACTTCCGTGGCTCCAACAGCGCGCCGGCCTGGTCGCCCGACGGCAACAGCATCGCCGTCACGCTCAGCCGCGACGGCGGCTCGCAACTGTACGTGCTTGCCGCGCAGGGTGGAGAGCCCCGCCGCCTGACCCAGTCGTCGAGCATCGACACCGAGCCCGTCTACTCGCCCGATGGCCAGGGCATCTACTTCGTGAGCGATCGCGGCGGCTCGCCGCAGATCTACCGCATGGGTGCCGGCGGCGGTGCGGCCCAGCGCATCACCTTCAACGGAAGCTACAACATTTCGCCGACGATCAGCGCCGATGGCCGGTCGATGGCGTTCATCTCCCGGGTAGGTGGCGGTTTTCGCCTACATGTGCAGGATTTGCAGAGTGGTACCGTCACGCCCATCACCGAAAGCAACGGCGACGAGAGCCCGAGTTTTGCCCCGAACGGCAAACTGCTGGTCTACGCGACCCGCCAGGGTCGCGAGTCGCTGATGACGACGACGCTCGACGGTCGCATCAAGACCCGCCTGGCGGGCCAGAGTGGCGAGATCCGCGAACCCGCCTGGGGGCCTTACATGAATTGGGGGGCATGACCGGGGGATTCGTCTGCGCCCTGTGCGCAAATGAACAGCGGGGGAGACCGACCACGGGATCATGACCAAAGTTTTTTTGACAAGTGATTGATTTGATTTTTTCAACAGGAGTATTCGCAAAATGATTAAACGTCTGTCCGTGATCAGTCTGGCCCTCGTTCTGGCCGCCTGCGGTTCGAGCACCAAGCTCGACGAAAACGCTGCCGGTGCAGGTATGGGAGCCGGTAGCGGCGCCGGTGCCGGCCAACAAGGTGCCAGCAATGTGCAGTCCGTCGACCTGGGTGCCTCGCAAGGCCGCGGTCGCGGTCCCGCCAATGTGGCCACCACCATCTTCTTCGACTTCGACAGCTTCACCATCCGCGCCGAAGCCCAGCCCATTCTCGAAGCCCATGCCCGTTTCCTGAACGCCAACCGTGGCCGCCAGGTTTCGCTCGAAGGCCACACCGATGACCGCGGTGGCCGCGAATACAACCTGGCCCTCGGCCAGAAGCGTGCAGAAGCCGTCCGCCGTGCGCTGACCCAACTGGGCGTGTCCGACGGCCAGCTCGAAGCCGTGAGCTTCGGCAAGGAAAAGCCCGCCGTGCAAGGTGCCGACGAGTCGGCCTACGCGCAGAATCGTCGCGTCGAACTGAACTACAAGTAATCCATCTATGAGCATCGTGACTGCAGGACGTTACATCCGCACCGCCGTGTTGACTGCAGGCTGTTTCACAGTCCTGCAGGCACATGCCCTTTTTGGCGACGACGAGGCCCGCAAGGCCATTCTCGAGTTGCGCGACCAGGTCACGCAGCTGCGCCAGGACAACACCAACCTGCGCCGCAGCCTGCTCGATCTGCAAAGCCAGATCGATCAGGTTCGGGGCGATGTGGCCAACGTCCGCGGCCAGAACGAGCAGGCCCAGCGCGGCGTGACCGATCTGCAGCGTGCTCAGAAGGAATGGAACGACCGCATCAAGCAGTTCGAGCCTGCGCCCATCAACCTCGATGGCCAGCAGTTCTCGGCCACCCCGGCCGAGCAGCGTGACTACGAATCGGCTTTTGCGACTTTCCGCTCGGGTGATTTCAATGCGGCGCAATCCGCCTTGACGGACTTCGTGCAGCAGAACCCGCGCAGCGGCTACTTGCCTTCGGCGCTGTTCTGGCTGGGCAACGCGCAGTACGCCACCAAGAACTACCAGGAAGCCATCAGCAACTTCCGCAAGCAGCTGACGCTGGCTCCCCAGCACGGCCGCGCTGCGGATGCGCTGCTGTCGATCGCCAACTGCCAGATCGAACTCAAGGACACCAAGGGTGCCCGGGCTTCGCTGGAAGAGCTTTCCCGCACCTACCCTGGAACCGAGGCTGAAAAGGCCGGCCGGGAACGCCTGGCACGCTTGAAGTAAACTCGCCTGCACCCGGCGTCGTTGGCATCCAGCGGCGCTCTGGGAACGGAGCCCGGTTGATCCGCTCAATCGGGCTTTGTCTTTTCTGCCCCGACATTCTGCCCCCGGGCCTTTATCCCTTTTTTCTGCATGACACCCGAGCCGACTCCCGATCTGTCCCGCCGCTTTGGCGGGCTCGAGCGCCTGTATGGCGTTGAAGGCGCGGCGCGTCTGCGTGCCGCATCGGTGGCCGTGATCGGCATCGGCGGCGTGGGCTCGTGGACCGCCGAGGCCCTGGCCCGCAGCGGCGTGGGTGCCATCACGCTGGTCGACATGGACCATGTGGCCGAGTCCAACATCAACCGGCAGCTCCACGCGCTCGACACGACGGTGGGCCAGGCCAAGATCGAGGCCATGGCCGATCGCATACGCCACATCAACCCCGAGTGCCGGCTGACCCTGGTCGACGACTTCGCGAGTCCCGACAACTGGCCGCAGTTGTTGCCGGTGCCGGTCGATGCCGTCGTCGACGCATGCGATCAGGTGCGCACCAAAGTCGCCATGGCCGCCTGGGCACGGCGCCACAAACGACTCTTCATCTCGATCGGTGCAGCCGGCGGCAAACGGCTGGCGCATGCCGTCGATATCCTGGATCTTTCTGAAACCACTCACGATCCGCTGCTCGCCCAGTTGCGCTATCGCTTGCGGCGCGAGCATGCGGCTCCGCGCCAAGGGCGCATCGGCGTGACCTGTGTCTTCAGCCGCGAAGCCGTCGCACCGCCCGACGCCTCGTGCGCCGTGGACGGGGAGGGCGACGGCAGCCTCAACTGCAGCGGCTATGGCTCGTCGGTCGCCGTCACCGCCACCTTCGGGATGACCGCCGCCGGTTGGATTTTGGATGCCTTGAGCCGAAAGGCTCAAAAAATGACGCTATAATCTAAGTCTTCGCTGTATGCAGTGTCTGCACTGTATTCAGAGGTTGGGACGTTAGCTCAGTTGGTAGAGCAGCGGACTTTTAATCCGTAGGTCGCGCGTTCGAGTCGCGCACGTCCCACCACGAAAATTCAATAAGATCAAAGGCCTTTCGCGTGAGCGACGGGCCTTTTTTCTTTGCGGCGGCGCTGGTTGCGGAACACGGTTGCGTACAGTTCACCTGAGGCTGGATGCTCTCGATGAGAAGAACAAACGAGGCGGCGTTTCGACGCCGTTGCCCATCGTGATCGGCAATGCAGAAAGCGCACTGCCTTGTTTGAAGGATGCGTAGGCAACATCGCACAGCTGCGGGCAAGGGGGACGAGGTGTCCCGACTGTCAATTGCCGAAGTGCGGAGGCGGCAGGGCGATGCCGATCAAGCGATGATCAGTTCGCAGCTCTGAGTGCGAATTGGCTGGCGCGGGACTGTCGTGCGCGCAACTGCGACTCATGGATGGCGCCTGGGCGCACCAAGTGCAGTTGGCCCGTGGAAAGGCTCTTGTACATACGCCTGCGGCTGAAAAGCAGCTTGGCCCAAAGAGGGCGGGCGACGCGTGCGTACTCTTCACCATCCATTTGCTGCAGTTTGAACGACACCATGTCAATCTCCTGAAGGCGAATAGTGTCGGATCAGTCCTACAGATGGTCAACGGCCCAAAAAATGATACTTAGGAATTAATAGGGCCTGTTCAGACCGCGAGTCGGCCGGAAAACAAAGTCGCATCCTGCCACCATGGAAGCGGGCTGTGGTTGTTGTCGTTCTCCGCAATCGGTGAAGCGCTTTTCACCCGTGGCGGATCGCACTCGATCCAGTAGAACGTCATCGAGGCCTTGTTCTCGCGGTGGAACGCCTCGATCGACGCCGCGAGAATTCTCCGGTTCCTCTCCGTGTCAGGGATCCACTTCCCCTGTCTTTGGAGGGTTTCGGCTCCGTAGCCCGTGCCCCATGCAAGTCTGATCCTCGGCATTTTCGATTTTCACCCTCGTTAGGTCTGGCAATGGCAGGCAGCATTCATAAATGAAGCATGAGCCCTGCTCGAAGCCTTGCAAAGCGGTGTATCCCGTACCTATTTTTTCACTTCGGCACGCCACAGACGCACCCCCGTGCATGCCTGGCCTGAACGAGCCAGGTCCGTCGCGTAGGCCAATCTCCCTATCTTGAAAACTGCGGTACATGGACCTCATCATTGACCGCGCAACGGCTTACGCTATGGGCAGTGCTCGTCGCCCGCGACTCCGTGGGCCATGTTCAAGGGAAACAAAAAATGATGGAAATTCGAATGGCGTGGTCCGTCTTGCTGCGCAAGGACGCTGCTGGGAACACGATCTCGGCCAGCGCCTGGGAACCGGACGATGCCATCGCCCGTGCAGAGCTCACGCGCATCATCGAAGTCGCCAACCAGAACTATGGCGCCCGCTCGCATTGGCTCGAGGAGCGTTCAAGCCGCCGCGGATTGTTTGTCTGACTTCCGCTCGTACGGCCGATGAGCCGTCTGAGTACCCTGATCAAGGTACGAACCATTTGCAAAGGTTGTGACAGTTCTCATTCCGAGCGTGAATTCTTGAGTCGTCCTCCTAAGATGAATTTTTTGGAGGCGTCATGTCACAGATCCGAATTCACTGGTCCACACCGGGACGCAAGAACGAGTACGGCGTTCCCGTGTATTCGGGAAGGTGGATCGATCGAACCAAGCGGTCGCAAGAGAATCTGGAGTTCATGGTCGAGGTCGCCTGCGAGATCCACGGTGCGGGCAGCCATTGGATCGAGAGGCGCAAGTCGCCGGGTACCGCGTCCCCGAACCCGAGCGTCACGGATATCGCCTTGACCACCCGCCATCTATTCAGGCGCTAGGGGCCTTCGAGCGCTGCTCGCGTCCCTCCAGGCCGCATGTACAGGTCCAGACAATCGGCATACCATCCGATCTTTGAGGTGGCCGCCATGAAGCAAATCCGCATTCGTTGGTCTATCGAAGGCCGTTCAGATGTTCGAGGTCACTCGCTGCATGTCACGCGTTGGATGGAGAGTACGGCATCCGCACGTGCCAATCTGGATGCGATGGCCCATGCGGCATGCGAAATCCACGGGCAGGGCACGCATTGGGTCGAAGTCAGGGATTCGTGTGAGTCGATCTTCCGCCCACCGATCCTCCATGCACGGGATCTGCACGCCAAAGTCGGCTTCGACAAGCCATCCTGAGCTCGGGCCATGCGGCTCGGCATCGCGCCGGCGTTCACCGGCGAGGGTGGGGCGCCGACATCTCCTGCCTGCTGACGTTTTGTGCTGTACCGCCGGTCAACCGATGGACGAGCCGCATCGTCGGGACTGGATTTGATGCTACCCGCGTTTTCAGCCATGGTCTGCGCAGCATGACCGATGGCATCACGGCGTGGACATGACGCTGGACGAGTCCGCACTCGGCCTGCAAGGAGAGACGGATGGCCTGCGGCGCATGCGTGCATTCGGTGTTTATTTGCTTCTAAAAATTAATCATTTTTCATCATTCGATGATATGTTGCATTGCAGCATAGAATGGGCGCTCTGCAATCGTAGGAGAGATCGATGCACCCATTGCTGGTCGCTGGTGCCGACGCGCTGTTGTTTGTCCTGCTTCCCTGGATACTTTGGCGTATGGTCGGCCGTTCGATTCCGCTTGCCGTTCTACCGATCCTCATCGGGCTCGGGCTGGCCTGGGCAGACATACTGCCCGCTTCGTTGGGCGTTCCCTCCGAGATCGGAAGCACGGTCGGTTTTGTCGGTGTCCTCATCCTTGCTTTCTCTGCAGGCCTGGAAATGAGGCACACCCCCGAGGATGCTTCAGGCAAGGTCGCCGAAGATCTGAATCCTTCGGTCGGGCGACTGCTGCTCAGCGCAGGCGTGGCACTGGCATTGCCCTTTGCGGTGGGCACGATGGCGGCGCAGTACTTCCTGCAAGAGATGCCCGAGTGGCTATCGCCCAAGGGCCATGGATGGTTGGGGGCGATGGCCATCGGGCTGTGCGTGGCGGTGAGTGCTCTTCCGGTTCTTGTCGGCGTGGTCAGAGAGCTCGGCCCCGCTCACCGATCGCTGGGCAAGGTCGCGCTGAGTGTTGCCGTGATCGACGACGCCGTTCTCTGGATCGGGTTGGCCGCTTTGATCTTTGTCGCCAACGGCGGCGTGGCGGCGGGTTCACTCGATGGCACGGCCGCACTGGCGCTCGTTGCGCTGGCGGCATTGCTGGGTCTCGGGTTTGCGGCGAAGCGTCTGCCGACCCCACCTGCGCGCGTGATCTGGCTGCTGTTGCCGGCGTATCTGGCTGTCGGCGCATGGTCCAGTGCGCAACTGGGCCTGCATGCATTGCTGGGTGCTTATTTCGCCGGTGCTGTCATACCCCCGGCGTGGGTACGCCGCATTCCCGTCGAACGGCTCGGCATGTTTGCGCTGCTCGGCCTTGCGCCTCTGTTCTTTGGCCACAGCGGGTTGCGGATCGATGGCAATGCGTTGAGCAGCACGGCTCTGGTGGCGTCCATCGGCCTGCTCGGCCTGTCTTTCGCCTCCAAGCTGGTCGCCGTACTTCTGTACCCGCCTGCCAAGTTCGAATCCTTGCGAGACACGCTGGCGGTCGGGTCGCTGCTTCAGTGCAAGGGCTTGATGGAGATCGTGGCCGCAACCATCCTTCTCGATCAGCAACTGATCTCGACGCATGCGTATGCCGCTCTGGTGACCCTGGCCGTGATGTCGACAGCCCTGACGGGGCCGGTTTTCCACTTGTTCCGGTCCAAGACTCGCCGTGCCGACAGCGCGTACGAGAGCCCTTAGGCCGCCGCTGACACCGAACGCGCCTGAACCTGCCGAGACCTTCCTGCGATCGGTACGGGTGGCCGATGGAAGGAGGCGCTAATGAGCAGCCGCCCACAGCGTTGCCGCAATACCGATCGAGGCTGCGGCGACCAGGACGAGCGCAGCCCGCCGACGGCGGCGTTTCTTGCCGTCTGATTCGATAGAGATGAGGAAGGTCAAGTGCTTCCCCGTGTAAGCCGGAAGTGTGGGGTCATCGCTCATGGCGCAGATGGTACCCGACCGGCTGCCGGCACCGACAGTCAGGGGGATTACCGGTGCGCCTCGGCGACAGGCCCGGGCACTGCCGAGATCCAGCTCGCGCTTGCGTGAGGCCCCGATGGCGTACAGCGGTCGAGCCCCTGCGCGGCCTGGGGCAAGGGTCAAGACCGGGCCGTGGGCGCAGGCAGGCGAGGTCCCTCAGGCCACTTCAGCGTGCTCCGCAAAAAGCCGTCATCGATCGATGAAAAAATGAGTGGCCGGTTTTGTGAAAAATGGCATCATGCGAACGCAGCGCATGACTGCGTAGAGGAGGGGGGGAATGCCAATAGACAGCGCCATCAGATATTCGTTTGACGCGGGAGGCCAAGGTGCCTTTCTCGCAAACCTGGACCCATCGGTTCTTTTCAGCGTCAAACGACGCAAGGAATACATCCTTGGGCATTTGCAGGAGAAGCTGCTCGATCCCATGCTGACACTCGCGACCGAAGTGACCGCCACCAGCGACGACGAGTTGCATGTGAGGACCGCGATCGGCGAGTCCTACCTGCGATTTCGTTGGGGGTCCGACGACCACCGGCTCATCGGCTTGCTGGTTCTGGAGGCTCGGCATACCGGTCTGCGCGGTCAGCATCACTGGCAAAAGGACTGGGAAGTTCGCATCTTTCCCGACAGGATTCCGACCTATGTCTTCGATGGGAATGAATTCGGTCTGCAAGGCGACTGGGCCGAGGACGCCTACGTCCTGGCGGCCAAGGTCATCGCCCATCACACCAATCTGGCTGCGCTCGTTTAGCCGGCTTTCCCGGCGGGTGCGGGTCTTGGCTGGCTCTTGGCCGGGGCCGATGGGGAGAGCGCGCGGCCGAGTACTTTGAACACGCGTTCATCGGCCGACTGCGCGACGTTGAAGCGCATGAAGTCGCCAGCGCTCAGGGATAGGCTGAATGCATTGCCCGGCGCAACGACGACACCGTCTTTCAGACAGGCCCTCGCAACCCCTGCGGCATCGATGCCTTTCGGCAGCCTGCACCACAGAAACATCCCGGCATTGGGCACGAGCCACGGCGTGATGTCCAATTTCTCGAGCCGTGCGGCCGTCCTGTCCATCTGTTCCGACAATCGAAGACGGACCGATTCCATGTGTTTGCGGTAACCGCTGTCGGTCAGCGTTCTCAAGACGATTTCGGCAGCCAGCCGGCCTCCGCCAAAGGTGGTTGCGATTTTCAGATCGGACAGGCCTTCGATCCATTCCGGTTTGGCCGCGATGTAGCCGCATCTCACCGATGCGGAGACCGACTTGGAGAAACTGCCGATGTGAATCACCCGCGTCAGTCCGTCGAAAGCGGCAAGTCGTGGGGCAGGGCTGTTTTCGAAATCGGCAAAGATGTCGTCCTCGACAATGACGAGCTCCGACGGGTCCACCAGTTTCAGCAGCCGATGGGCCACCAGCGAGGAAAGGGTTGCGCCGGTCGGGTTGTGGATGCCGGAGTTCGTGATGTACAGCCGCGGTGCATGTTCGCGCAGGGCCGATTCGAATTTCTGAAGGTCGGGTCCGTTCGGCGTGTACGGCACGCCGATCGCATGAACCTGATGTGCCTTCAACAAGGCGTGAAAGTTGAAGTAACAGGGATCGTCGACCAGGACCTTGTCGCCTGGTTTCAGCAGGAACCGGCAAATCAGGTCGATGGCGTGCGTACCGGATTCGGTGAGCACGATTTGTTCGGGTGACGCGTCGATTCCGGTCACGGCCATCCGTCGTGTCAGCAATTGACGTAACCCGGGGTGCCCGAGTGGCGTGGCGTAATCGGTCAGCTCCAGCGATTCGGCGCGGGCCTGCGCACGCAATGCACGGCGTATGCCATCCTCGTACAGCCAAGAGGTGGGCAGCCAGCCGCAGCCGGGTTTGAGTACCGACCGATGGCTTTCCAACGACTGGCGAGATACCCAGAGTGGATCCACTTCTCGATCCAGCCTGGGGCCGATTTCCGTCAAGGCCAGCGGGGCCACAGAGCCCGCGACGTAGAAACCGGCGCCGGGGCGCGAAGTGATGACGCCCTCGGCTGCAAGCCGCTCGTAGGCCTCCACGATGGTGGACACGGATAGCTTCAGAGCCTGTGCTTGAGCCCTTACCGACGGCAGGCGTGCGCCAGGCAGGTCGGTTCGCGATGCGATCCTGGCCCGTATCTTGGCCATGACCTGCTCGATGAGCGTCCCGGTTCGTGTCATGCTTCTGCCCACTGTATTGGTTTTGTATGCATAACAGTATCGTAAAGGTGTACTGGATTGTGTCTGGACGCCCCGGCGCTGCCGCGCTGTACTCGAGTCTCGTATCAAGGAGACTCCCGTGCAAGACAAGACGAACGGCTGGTTGAACGGCTTCATCGGCGTCGCCATCTTTGCCGGCTCGCTGCCGGCCACCCGTGTCGCAGTCGCCGATCTGAACCCGATGTTCCTCACTTCGGCCCGGGCAACCCTTGCGGCCTTGCTGGGTCTGGCGTTTCTGCTCCTGTTGCGTCAGCCGCGCCCTTCGCTGGCCGATTCGCCGTCGCTTGCGCTCACCGCCGTGGGCGTGGTGGTCGGCTTTCCTCTGTTGACCGCACTGGCCTTGCAGCATGTTTCATCGGCGCATTCCATCGTCTTCCTGGGCCTGCTTCCCCTGAGCACCGCCGTGTTTGCCGTCCTGCGCGGAGGCGAACGTCCTCGCCTGCCTTTCTGGGTGTTCTCGGTCGCCGGCGCGGCGTTCGTCGCCGGTTACGCTGCCCTGGGTGGGCTCGAGGCATCGCTGCAGGGCGACCTCTTGATGTTGGGCGCGATCGTCGTGTGTGGTCTGGGCTATGCCGAAGGCGCGCGGCTATCGCGCAAGCTGGGCGGATGGCAAGTGATCAGCTGGGCTCTGGTGCTTTCCTTGCCCGCCATGCTGCCCATCGCCTGGCTCTCGATGCCTGCATCGTTCGAGTCCGTGGGCACTCGGGCCTGGATCGGGTTCGGTTATGTGTCGATCTTCAGCATGCTGATCGGCTTTGTCTTCTGGTATCGCGGCCTGGCGCAAGGCGGAATTGCCGCCGTGGGGCAACTGCAATTGCTTCAACCTTTCATGGGCCTGGGCTGGGCTGCCGTCCTCCTGCACGAAACAGTGAGTTGGACGATGCTCTGGGTCACGCTGGCCGCGGTCGCGTGCGTCGCTGGGGCCAAGAAATACGCCAGATGACTCTCGCGTCCGAGCAAGTGATCACGCCTGTCGTCAACGACAGCCTGTTCCGGGGGTGAGCGCGTCACGAGGGGCGCGGCTCAGCTTCGTTCCTTGATCTCGAACTGGCTGGCCCGGGCCTGCCGATCGTTGGCCTCGGCCTGTTCGATCTCGAGCGACGGCACCAGGATCAGAGCGCCTGTCAGCAGGGACTTGAAAAGCCGGCGATTGCCGAAGAACAGCTTGGCCCACAGCGGGCGGGCGACACGCGTGTACTCGTCGCCGCGAGTGTGGCGAAGTTTGAAAGACACCATTCCCATCTCCTTGGAGTGCGGAATTGTGAGATTTGTCCTACACGCAGTCAAGTATTACTCGGGTCGATGCCAGGCTCCTGCCCATCGCCTCGGCACCGATCCTCGAACCGGGGTTCATCTCGCCCACGCCGGCCTCGCCGCTGCGCGACGGGCTGCGCCGCCTGCGATGCACCGGCGGATTTCCGTCGTCAATGACCGGAAGGCTTCAGGAGACCCCTTCGCTGAAGCAAGACTTCACAATTTGTAGGTAAAAATAGTTACTTTTGAGCTTAGATTTATGACTCGTATCTCATAGATTCTCAAATCCAGACAACAAGGCGAGTCATGAAACAAATCCCGATCGGGTGGCCGGTTGCCGTGAGGCAAGGCCGCTACGGCGACACCGTGTTCGGTTGCGGCCGGGAACCCGTGAGCCGAGCGCGCGCCACGCGTTTCGGCGGCGGACGGGCACCCCTTCAACGATAGCCACTGGCTGGAAGAGTGTCCTGTCGGGCAGGGGACTGTCCGTCGGTGGGTCGGGTGCTCGGTGACGCCTTGGCGCCTTTGAAGCCCATAGGCCGTTGGCATTGAGCGTCGTCTGCTGCAGCGCCTGTTTCAAAATTTATGCAAAACAATGAAATCCGTTTTCCCATCACCGTTGCAGGTCTCGAAAACGAAATGGAACTCAAGGCGCTGCTTCAGCGGTCTTTCAAGAACCAGAAGGGCGAACTGCGAGGCCCGCTGCGCGCGCTGCTGAACGTATCCACCGGCTACAACAAGGCCGTGCTGCAGCATCTGCAGATCCAGTGGGTCAAAGTCATCGGCAGGAAGGTCAGGGTGCGGTACTTTGCCGAGTTCATGTTCACGGCCGAAAAGGAAAACGAGGTCTACTTCGTCGAATCCTCACACGAGGTCACGGGTCGCATCGAGGGCTTGTTTCTCGTCTTCGACCTGGCTGGCGAGACCCATCCGGAACCTGCGAGCAGCTCGCCTCGAGAGCCGGAATGACTCGCCCGGCAGGAGCCGGAACACCCGAGCCTATGCCCAGTCAGAGAAACAATCAAACCCCGCGGCACGCGGTGCCCGCGTTTTTCCGGCGCCGATCGGATGGGATGACGTGGGAAACTCGTCGATGAGATGACGTGCGCGCCGCTCGGTTTTTTTGACGGCGTCGGACCAATCCAGCCATTCCGCCGTATGTTCTTCGAGGAAGGTCATCGCGCCGCTGTCGGTATCGGGTGCCAGGTAGATCCGTACACCCTGCGGAGCAGGTATGCCATTGAGCCAGCGTCCGATGAGGACCATGGTCGCATTTTTGTATTTGAGGTATTGCGGGCTGGAGCGATCATATGAATCGAACATCTAACTCCTGTCTTTGTTGTTGGAATACCTCATTTGTAACATTTGAAGTCGATGGGCCGCGTAGTCGTCTGCCGCATGGAAATGTGCGGCGGTGTCTGAAATCGTTGACGCGGGGGATGGGGGCTGTCTCTTATACACATCTGACGCTGCCGACGAATAGAGAGGGGGAGATCTC
>ERZ1031720.39-NODE-39-length-16365-cov-9.191907_pt1 | contig 16365 bp, 12 predicted proteins | sample MGYA00518750_ERZ1031720 | MGnify/ENA primary metagenome ERZ1031720 (study PRJEB33718, sample SAMN03160008) | human skin metagenome | collected 2014-04-10 | study: EMG produced TPA metagenomics assembly of the PRJNA266117 data set (Human skin bacterial metagenome and... | reverse complement strand
TTTCTGCCTGTCTCGTGGGCTCGGAGATGTGTATAAGAGACAGGCAGTGACATAATCCCGCCTGCCCGCCCCCGGCGCGGGCGCAGCCCGATGCGCGGCAACGCGTCGCGCCGCCCGATCCCCTTCAATCAGGAAAGCATTTTGGAAGCCAGTCCGAGTCCGAGTCGCTAGCTTCCGCGCCCCCGGCAAGGTGGTCGCGGAAGCAGCCTCGATCACCGCCACCCATCGTCCGGCAGGCCTTCGCCTGCCTTACCCTTGCCGGGAGTCCCCATGCTGAATATCTTTACCCTGGTCAACGGCCGCCTGTTCCAGGAAGAAATCGAATCGCTCGAAGAGCTGGCCCGTTTCAAGCCCATCTGGGTCGATCTGGAAAGCCCCTCCCCCGAGGAAATCCGCTGGATCCAGCAGCACTTCGGCGTCAACATCCCCGCCGACGCACTCGATGACGACATCGAGGAATCCGCCCGCTTCTACGAAGAAGACAACGGCGAACTGCACATCCGGTCCGACTTCCTGATCGACGACCATGAAACGCCGCGCTCGATCCGCGTGGCCTTCATCATGAATCTCTCCAACCCCGAGCTGCGCAGCAAGGGGGTGCTGTTCTCGGTCCACAAGGAAGACCTGCCGGTGTTCCGCCTGCTGCGCATGCGTGCACGCCGCATGCCCGGCCTGATCGAGGATGCCAAGGAAGTGCTGCTGGCGCTGTTCGACACCGACGCCGAGTACTCGGCCGACACGCTCGAGAACGTGCACGACGTGCTCGAGCAGGTCAGCGCCAGCGTGCTCAAGGGCAAGGTCAGCGACAGCCAGGCCGAAGCGGCCCTGGCGACCATCGCGCGTCAGGAAGACATCAACGGACGCATTCGCCGCAACCTGATGGACACCCGGCGCGCCCTGAGCTTCATGATGCGCAGCCGCATGCTCAACGCCGAGCAGTTCGAAGAGGCACGCCAGATCATGCGGGACATCGATTCGCTCGAATCCCACACCACCTTCCTGTTCGACAAGATCAACTTCCTGATGGACGCCTCCATCGGTTTTCTGAACATCAACCAGAACAAGGTCATCAAGATCTTCTCGGTGGCCAGCGTCGCGCTGCTGCCGCCGACCCTGATCGCCAGCGTCTACGGCATGAACTTCGCCAACATGCCCGAAACCCAGTGGCGCCTGGGCTACCCCTACGCCATCGTGCTGATGATCATGAGCGCGCTGCTGCCCCTGTGGTACTTCCGGCGACGCGGCTGGCTCGACTGAAGAGCGCAGGAAAAACCGGCAGCAGCCGGTTTTTTTACACCTCTACTTGTATGACATCGTAATCATTACCGGATTTGGGGTGCCCCTTCACACGTTGCTCCTATTGCAGGACTCAGACCCCTCGATTTACCGATGATCCTCGCGCTTGACCCCTAGGGTTAGCGCTAGGTTTGGGGCTCACGGCCTGCATATACGATGACCGACATCAAGACGGGCGAGGTCGCATTCAAACGACCCGGCAGCACAGGCCGTGCCGCTCTCGTCGAGGGTTCATCAGAAACAGGAGACAGTCCATGTTCCACGCTTCCCGGCGCACCACCGTCGTCGCCAGCCTGGCATTCGCCGCCACCACGGCACTCGGCCTTGCCGCCGTGCCGACCGCCGCACAGGCTGCGGACGAATGGCCCACTCGCCCGGTCCGCATCATCGTGCCGTACACCCCCGGCGGCAGCTCGGACATCATTGCCCGCGCCGTATCCCAACCGCTGTCGCAGGCGCTGGGCCAGCCGGTGATCGTCGAGAACCGTGCCGGCGCCAACGGCAACATCGGAGCCGACCTGTCCGCTAAGGCCGCGCCGGACGGCTACACCTTCCTGCTGGCCGACCTCGGCTCGCTGGCGATCAGCCCCTCGGTCTACCCCAAGCTGCCCTTCGACCCTTCGAAGGATCTGCGCGGCGTCGCCATGCTGGCGTACTCGCCTCACCTGCTGGTCGTTCACCCCTCGGTCAAGGCCAACAACCTGCAGGAACTGCTGGCACTGGCCAAGAAGGACAACCTCAATTTCGCAGTCACGGCCACCGGCAGCGCCGCCCACCTGGCCGGCCTCGAGCTCGAGCGCCTGACCGGTGCGAACTGGGTCTATGTGCCTTACAAGGGTGGCTCGCAATCGGTGCAGGACACCGTCGCCGGCGTCACGCAGGTGCTGATGAACGGCATGCTGGCCACCTACCCGCACGTCAAGAACGGCAACCTCAAGCTCATCGGCATCTCGAAGGCCACCCGCATGCCGGTCATCCCCGAAGTGCCCACGCTGGCCGAGCAAGGCGCCAAGGGCTTCGAGAGCGGCAGCTGGCAGGGCGTGATGGCCCCGCGCGGCACGCCCGATGCCATCGTCAACCGCTTCAGCGCAGAACTGCTCAAGATCGTGAACTCGGCCGACATCAAGAGCCGCTTCGAAGCCCAGGGCGCAGAAGTCTCGCCGATGGAACCGGCCCAGATCGATCGGTTCTTCAACCAGGAACGCGCACGCTGGTCCAAGGTGGTCGAGGCCAACAACATCAAGCTCGAATAAGCCTGCCTCGCGTCGACGCCGCCCCCAGCGGGAGCGGCGCCCCATTCGACGAATCGCGCCAGAACAGCGGCCGGATGTCCTGCGACATCCGGCTTCTTTTTTGCCGGTCCGGCAGGGATGCCCCGGCCTGGAAAACCGGTCTGGGCGAACGCGCGCGCGTGCGCTTCGGCCCCCTCGGCACACCGGCAATGAAGCTCTGTAGGACAAAGCCGCAGCTTCAAAACCACCCCAAAAAAATCTGCAGAATAGTGCGTAGAGATCGAAGGCGACGGCTTGCAAACACAACGCGGAGCGGAATCAATTTTTCACAAATGAATTCAACTTCAGCGGAACTGTCCCAAACCCCGATGGTCTATCGGACTGGATCGCAAGACAAGATGCCCGATAGAAAAGCCTCTGTCTAACAACCTTCAAACGAGATGCCAATCATCCGTCATTGACCAGTTTCATTCACTGTTGTGTGGACTTCCGGGGCAACCCCGGATGGAATCCTGAGGTGCATTCCTCCTCCTCCCTCCCTCCCTCCTTCACGTCAGGGCGCCACACAACGGTTCTTTTATTCGCCCGCACCAGGCCCTCAGGCCTGTGCGGCACACTCAAGCGGCACACGATGCCGCTTTTTTCTGGGCACGCCTTCGGCCATGCATCCCCTGCAGTCATGAACAGCCGCGCATCCCCTGGCCGCCGGTGCCTTTGCGCCCCTCCGTCACGCCGTCACGTGTGAATGTCGTCCACCATCGCGCACAATCGACCCCCATGCACAGCACGCCGTTCACTCGTTCCGGAATCCTTCGTTTGTTTGCCACCGGCTTGAAGCCCGCCGTCTGCGGACGCCTGCTGGCAGGCGCCGTGGTCCTGATCCTGGCGGCCTGCGCCAGCAAGGCACCGCCGCCTCCCGAACTCGGAGGCGCCACGCCGCCCCTGGATCTGCCCTCCACCCTGCCTGCCGACGACGCGCCCCTGCCCCTTGCGATCAGCCAGCCCAAGAGCCAGTGGATACCGGTGCGCTGGAAAGACCTGCCCGGCTTTTCGAAAGACAGCCTGCACGAGGCCTGGAACGCCTGGATCAAGAGCTGCGAAAAACCGGCGCCCGCTCTTGCCTACACCTGCGAGAGCGTGCGTCACCTGAGCATCGCCACGCCCGAGCAACAGCGCACCTGGCTGATGACGTACTGGCAGCCTTATCGGATCGAACCGCTGCCCGGCCAGGCGGCCCCCGCCAACGGTCTCCTGACCGGCTATTTCGAACCCATCATCCCCGCCATGCGGCAGCCTGGCGGCGCGTTCACCATTCCCCTCTACACGCCGCCGGTCGGCCTGAGTTCGGGCAAGGCCTGGTTCACCCGCCAGCAGATCGACACCCAGCCCGCCGTGCAGGCTCAGCTCAAGGGCCGCGAGATCGCCTACCTCAACGACCCGATCGAAGCGCTCGTCCTGCACATCCAGGGCTCGGGCCGCCTGCGCATCACCGAGCCCGACGGCAGCCAGCGTATCGTGCGCGTAGCCTACGCCGCCAACAACGGTCAACCCTACCGCAGTGTCGGCAGCTGGTTGCTGTCGCAGCGCGCCATCACGGATGCCACCTGGCCCGGCATCCGCGCCTGGGTCGCGGCGAATCCCGATCGCATCAACGAAATGCTGTGGACCAACCCCCGGTACGTGTTTTTCCGCCAGGAGATCCTGGCGGGTGTCGATGCCTCTTTCGGACCGCGGGGTGCCCAGGGTGTGGAGCTGACGCCCGGCCGCTCGATCGCGGTTGACCGCCTCAGCATTCCGTACGGCACGCCGGTCTGGCTGGCCAGCCCCGGGCCGACGGTGCCGCTCGAACGGTTGGTGATGGCGCAGGACACCGGCAGCGCCATCCTGGGCGCCGTGCGTGCCGACTTCTTTGTGGGCTGGGGCCCGGATGCGGGCGATGTCGCCGGCACGCTCAAGCAGGACCTGCGCCTGTGGGCCCTCTGGCCACGCGGCAAGACACCGGGGCAATGACGTCACGCCCACGCGACCGCGCTGCAGCGGCGGCCGCGGCAGGGGCGATATCCGGCCGGCGCATGGCCCGTCCCCGGGCGAGCGCCTGACCGGTCTCAGTCGGCCAGGGGCAGTACCCCCGCCACCTTGATCTCGCCGAGCGAGAAACTGGTCTGCATGTCCTTGACGTGGGGCAGGTGGAACAGGTGATCGCGGGCGAACTGCGAAAACGCATCGAGATCGCGCGCCACCACCTGCAATTCGAAGGTGCCCGTGCCGCTGATGTAGTGGCAGGACATGACCTGCGGCAGCGCCTGGATGGCCCGCTCGAGATCCCGTACGGCCCCGCCGCTGATGCGCTCGGCATCCAGGCGCACGAAGGCCAGCACGCCCAGGTCGACCTTGCTGCGGTCGATGACGGCGCGGTAGCCGGTGATGATGCCTGCCTCTTCGAGGGCCCGTACACGGCGCCAGCAAGGCGCCGCGGACAAGCCGACGCGCTGCGCCAGCTCGGCATTGGTGAGCCGCGCGTTGACTTGCAGTTCTTTCAGGATGGCGAGGTCGTATCGGTCAAGTTTGTCCACAACGCATTATTTGCAGAAAAGATCTTTCCAAATCTAGGGAAAACACGGCGCATGAAAGAAAGGACATATCCGGAGGTCGGGCCTAGACTTTTTTGATACAAAAAGGAGACCCGCGATGAACGCTCCGCTGCCCGAATCCATCCGCCGTGCACTCGACCAGGTCACGCTCGACGACAAATACCGGCTCGAGCAAGGCCGGGCCTTCATGAGCGGTGTCCAGGCCCTGGTCAAGCTGCCGATGCTGCAGCGTGCCAGGGATGCCCAGGCCGGCAAAAACACCGCAGGCTTCATCAGCGGCTACCGGGGCTCGCCGCTCGGCGGCTACGACCAGGCTCTCTGGAAAGCCGCGCCCCACCTGCGCAGCCAGAACATCGTGTTCCAGCCCGGCGTGAACGAGGAACTCGCAGCCACCGCCCTGTGGGGCACGCAGCAGCTCGGCTACGCCCCCGAGGGCAGCAACAAGTACGACGGCGTGTTCGGCATCTGGTACGGCAAGGGGCCGGGCGTCGACCGCTGCTCGGACGTCTTCAAACATGCCAACATGGCCGGCACCACCCCCTGGGGCGGCGTGATCGCCATCGCGGGCGACGATCACATTTCGAAGAGCAGCACCGCAGCCCACCAGAGCGACCACATCTTCAAGGCCTGCGGCTCGCCCGTTTTTTTTCCTTCCACGGTGCAGGAGATCCTCGACCTCGGGCTGCACGCCTTTGCCATGAGCCGTTACGCCGGCATCTGGTCGGCCGTCAAGACCATCCAGGAAATCGTCGAATCGTCGGCCACGGTCGAGATCGACCCCGATCGCGTGAAGATCCTCTTGCCGGACGATTTCGACATGCCGCCCGGCGGCCTGCACATCCGCTGGCCCGACGCGCCCCTCGAGCAGGAAGCGCGCCTGATGCACTACAAGTGGTACGCCGCGCTCGCCTACGTCAGGGCCAACCGGCTCAACCGCAACGTCATCGAGGGCCCGCATGACCGGCTGGGGCTGATCGCCAGCGGCAAGGCCTACAACGACACCCGGCAGGCCCTGTTCGACCTGGGGCTGGACGACGACACCTGCAGGCGCATCGGTCTGCGCCTGCACAAAGTCGCCGTGGTGTGGCCGCTCGAGGCCAGCATCACCCGCGAGTTCGCGACCGGGCTGCAGGAGATCCTGGTCATCGAGGAAAAACGCCAGGTCATCGAATACCAGATCAAGGAAGAGCTCTACAACTGGCGGGCCGATGTGCGGCCCAACGTGCTGGGCAAGTTCAACGAGCTGCAGGGCGACTTCTCGGGCGGTGAATGGTCCATGCCCAATCCCACGGCCAACACGCTGCTGCGCGGCAACGCCGACCTGTCGCCCGCCCTGATCGCGCAGGCCGTCGCCGCGCGCTTGCGCAAGCTGGGCGTGGATGCCGACATCGCCGCCCGGCTCGACACCCGGCTGGCCCTCATCGAGGCCCAGGAACGCGCGCTCGAGACGCTCGAGGTGCAGGGCGAGCGCCCGCCCTGGTTCTGTTCCGGCTGCCCTCACAACACCTCCACCAAGGTGCCCGAGGGCTCGCGTGCGCTCGGCGGCATCGGCTGCCATTACATGGCCACCTGGATGGACCGCGCCACCCTCGGTTTCACGCAGATGGGCGGCGAAGGCGTGCCATGGGTCGGCCAGCAGGCTTTCTCGAACGAACACCACGTCTTCGCCAACCTGGGCGACGGCACCTACTTCCACAGCGGCTTGCTGGCGATCCGGCAGGCGATTGCAGCCGGCGTCAACATCACCTACAAAGTCCTCTACAACGATGCCGTGGCCATGACCGGCGGCCAGCAGGTGGGCGAACGCCCCGAAGGCCATTCGGTTCTGCAGATCATGAACAGCCTGATCTCGGAAGGCGTGCGCAAGCTGGTCATCGTCAGCGACGACCCGGCCAAATACGCGTCGGCCCCTCTTGCCGCCGGCGTGACCGTCCACCACCGCGACGAACTCGATCGCCTGCAGCGCGCATTCAGGGACATCGCCGGAACCACCATCATCATCTACGACCAGACCTGCGCCACCGAAAAGCGCCGCCGTCGCAAACGTGGGGAACTCGCCGATCCCGCCAAGCATGTGGTCATCAACCCGCTGGTCTGCGAGGGCTGCGGAGACTGCAGCGTGCAGTCGAATTGCCTCTCCGTCGAACCGCTCGAAACCGAGTTCGGACGCAAGAGGACCATCAACCAGAGCACTTGCAACAAGGACTATTCGTGCGTCAACGGATTCTGCCCCAGCTTCGTTTCGGTCGAAGGCGGAAAGCCGCGCAAGCTGACGAGCCAACGCAAGGCCAGCCCTGACCAAGGACCTGAATTCCCCGAACCCATGATTCCCGACCTGGATCTCCAAAAGAGCTGGGGCATCGTCGTCGCCGGCGTGGGCGGCACGGGTGTCATCACCATCGGACAGATCCTGGGCATGGCAGCCCACCTGGAAGGACGCGGAATCGTCACGCAGGATGCCGCCGGCCTGGCCCAGAAGGGCGGCGCGACCTGGAGCCACATCCTGCTCGGCGCCACGCAGGACGACATCCGCACCACCCGCGTCGGCATGGCCGGCGCAGCGCTCGTGATCGGTTGCGACCCGATCGTGGCCGCTCATCCGGAAACCCTGATGCGGGTCCGCGAGGGCCGGACCTTCGTCGCGCTCAACGGCCACTCGGCCCCCACGGCGGCGTTCGTCAAGGATCCGGCTTGGCGCAATCCGGGCGCGGCCTGCAGCCAGGAAATCGACCAGGTGGCCGGACAAGGACAGGTCGGCCACCTCGATGCCGATGCGATCGCCAGCAAACTCATGGGCGACAGCATCTATGCCAACCCCATCATGCTGGGTTATGCCTGGCAGCGTGGCTGGATTCCGCTGAGCCTGGCCACGCTGATACGAGCCATCGAACTCAACGGCGTGGCCGTCGAAGCCAACAAGACGGCATTCGCCTGGGGCCGGCGGGCGGCCATCGACCTCAGCGGGGTCTACAAACTCTGCGAGCCGACCCAGATCATTCCGCTGCAGGCCGTACGCCAGCGACTGGCGGGCAGCCAGGGCTCGCTCGACGATGTCGTGGCGCGCCGCTACGAGTTCCTGCGCGGTTACCAGAACGAAGCCTATGCGCACCGCTACCGCACCTTCGTCCAGCACGTGCACCGCATGGAAACACAGGCCGCGGCGGGCTCCTCGCAACTGGCGCTGGCCGTGGCACACACCCTCTTCAAGCTGATGGCCTACAAGGACGAGTACGAAGTAGCCCGCCTGCACAGCGATCCGGCGTTCCTGGCCCGCATCGCCGAGCAGTTCGAGGGCGACTACACGCTGGCCTTCCACCTGGCGCCGCCGCTGCTGTCGCGGCGAGACGATCAGGGCCGTCTGGTCAAGCGGCGCTTCGGCCGGGCGGTCCTGCCGCTGTTCCGGCTGCTGGCGCGGTCGCGTGGCCTGCGCGGTACGCCGTTCGATCCCTTCGGCTGGCAGGCCGAGCGGCGCGAGGAGCGGGCCCTGGTCGAAGAGTACCGGCGCAACATCGAGGGCCTGCTGCCCCGGCTGGCCGCCGGCAACCTCGCCGCAGCCGCCGAACTGGCCCGGGCACCCGACGCGATTCGGGGTTACGGCCACGTCAAACAGCGCAACCTGGCCGCCTTTCGCGAGCGGTGGGATCGACTGACCGCCGACTTCGACCGTCCGATCACTCCCAAAAAGGCAGCGTGATCACCAGATAGGACGCTGATTTTCAGCCATTCAAGACTCCCCCTGAATAGCCCGGGAAAGACCGCAGGCCCGGCGCCACACCCAGCACACCGGCGCCGCTTACAATTTATGGTTCGGCCCCGACCGGGGTCGAGGGTCGGCTGGCGGTTTTTTCCTGCAGCGCCGCTGCCGATTCCGCCTCGCCAACGACTATTTTTGTGGAGTCTTACACCGTGTTCATTTCTTCCGCCTACGCCCAGACCGCTCCCGCCGCCGCAGAAGCCAGCGGCGGCATCATGGGATCCCTGGGCAGCATGCTGCCGCTGGTGCTGATGTTTGTGGTGCTGTACTTCATCATGATCCGCCCCCAGATGAAGCGCCAGAAAGAACACCGCGCCATGATCGAGGCCCTCGCCAAGGGCGACGAGGTCGTGACCACCGGCGGTATCTTCGGCCGCGTCACCGCCATCGGCGAAGGCCAGCTGACCATCGAGATCTCTTCCGGTGTGGAAGTGCAGATCCAGCGCGGCGCCGTGACCCAGGTCCTGCCCAAGGGTTCGGTCAAGTAAGTTGTCCTCCGGCGGGGCCTCCTGAGCCCCGCAGCCTGCGCCGCGCTGCACAGCCAATACTCCACAACGGCAACGCGCAGTGCCATCTCCGGACCTCCCCTCCGCCACCCGGCGCAGAGGTCCCGGCCGGGCATTCAGCCCGGCCTTTGCTTTGTTCAACGTCAGGACAACACGGTCATGAATCGTTATCCGATCTGGAAGTACCTGGTCATCGTGGTCGCACTGCTCGTCGGTGTGCTCTATACGCTGCCCAATTTCTATGGCGAGGCGCCCGCCGTGCAGGTTTCCAGCGCCAAACCGACCGCCCCGGTCGACACAGCCACGCTGCAACGGGTCGAGCAGGTGCTGAGCCAGGCCGGCATCACGGCCGAGCAGATCACGCTCGACAGCGGTTCGATCCGCGCCCGGTTCACCGATACCGACACCCAACTGCGCGCCCGCGACCTGATCCAGAACAGCCTGGTGCCCCAGGCCGATGATCCGGCTTACGTGGTCGCACTCAATCTGCTGTCGCGTTCGCCGGAGTGGCTGACCGCCATCGGCGCCCACCCCATGTATCTGGGCCTGGATCTGCGCGGCGGCGTGCATTTCATGCTGCAGATCGACATGCAGTCGGCACTCGCCAAGCGGGCCGAAGCCCTCACCGGCGACCTGCGCACCCTGCTGCGCGACAAGAACATCCGCCACAGCGGCATCAGCCGCAACAACCTCGGCATCGAGGTCTCGGTCCGCGACGAAGCCACGCTCAACGCCGTGCGCGACGTGATCGACCAGCAGTTGCCCGACCTCGCCTACACCACCGCGGCGGACGGCGGCGCCTACAAGCTGAGCGCCACCATCAAGCCGCAGGCGGCACGCAGCGTGCAGGATCTCGCGCTCAAGCAGAACATGACCACGCTGCACAACCGGATCAACGAACTCGGCGTGGCCGAGCCGGTGATCCAGCAGCAGGGCCTCGACCGCATCGTCGTCCAGCTCCCCGGCGTGCAGGACACGGCCAAGGCCAAGGACATCCTCGGCCGCACCGCCACGCTCGAAATGCGCATGGTCGACGAAAGCAGTGCCGCCCGTGCCGCGGAAGCCGGCGGCGGCCCCGTGCCCTTCGGCAGCGAACGTTACCTCGATCGCAACGGCACGCCCGTGATCGTGCAGCGCCAGGTCATCCTGACCGGCGAGAACCTGACCGATGCCCAGCCCAGCTTCGACCAGCAGACCAACGAAGCCGTGGTCTCCCTGACGCTCGACGCCCAGGGTTCGCGGGTCTTCCGCGACCTCACCCGCCAGAATGTCGGCAAGCGCATGGCCCTGCTGCTGTTCGAAAAGGGCAAGGGCGAAGTCGTGACCGCCCCGGTGATCCGCGGCGAGATCGGCGGCGGACGCGTGCAGATCTCCGGCGCGATGACCACCCAGGAAGCCAACGACACCGCCCTGCTGCTGCGTGCCGGTTCGCTGGCCGCCCCCATGGAAATCATCGAGGAACGCACGGTCGGCCCCAGCCTGGGTGCCGAGAACATCGCCAAGGGCTTCCACAGCGTGCTGTGGGGCTTCGTGGCCATCCTGGTGTTCATGAGCCTGTACTACATGCTGTTCGGGCTGTTCTCGAGCGTGGCCATGGCCGTCAACCTGCTGCTGCTGGTGGCCATCCTGTCCCTGCTGCAAGCCACCCTGACCCTGCCCGGCATCGCCGCCATGGCGCTGGCTCTGGGCATGGCGATCGACTCGAACGTGCTGATCAACGAGCGCATCCGCGAGGAACTGCGTGCGGGCGCCTCGCCGCAAGCCGCCATTCACGCCGGCTTCGATCGCGCCTGGGCCACCATTCTCGACTCCAACATCACGACGCTGATTGCCGCGCTGGCGCTGCTGGCCTTCGGCTCCGGCCCGGTGCGCGGCTTCGCCGTGGTGCACTCCATCGGCATCGTGACCTCGATGTTCTCGGCGGTGTTCTTCATGCGCGGCCTGGTCAACCTCTGGTACGGACGCCAGCGCAAGCTCAAGAGCGTGTCCATCGGCCAGATCTGGAAGGCCGAAGGCCAGACCAGCGTGGCCGGACGCGGAACCTTCCAATCCGACGACGATGACGAAACGCCTGCAACGGCTGCCGGCATCCCGTCCAAGCCGGCCCGCCTGGCCGGCAAGACCAAGTAACGAAAGGAAGGACGATCATGGAATTCTTCCGCATCAAAAAAGACATCCCCTTCATGAAACACGCGTTGATCCTCAACGCGATTTCACTGATCACCTTTGTGCTGGCCGTCTTTTTCCTCGTGACGCGCGGCCTGCACCTGTCGGTGGAATTCACCGGCGGCACGGTGATGGAGGTCAACTACACCCAGTCGGCCGACCTCGGCAAGGTCCGGCAAGTCGTCAGCGGTCTGGGCTATGCCGACGACGTGCTGGTGCAGAACTTCGGAACCTCGCAAGACGTGATGATCCGCCTGCCCGTCAAGGCCGGCCAGACTTCCGCACAGCAGAGCGAGCTGGTGCTGAGCGCGCTGAAGACGGCAGACCCCGGCGTCAGCCTGCGCCGCACCGAGTTCGTCGGACCGCAGGTGGGCGAGGAGCTGGTCCACAACGGCCTGCTGGCCCTGCTGATGGTGGTGATCGGCATCTCGCTTTACCTGGCTTTCCGCTTCGAGTGGAAATTCGGTATCGCGGCGATCATCGCCAACCTGCACGACATCGTCATCATCCTGGGGTTCTTCGCTTTCTTCCAGTGGGAGTTCTCGCTGGCGGTGCTGGCGGCCATCCTCGCGGTACTGGGCTACTCGGTCAACGAGTCGGTGGTGATCTTCGACCGGATCCGGGAGGCCTTCCGCAAGTTCCGCAAGATGGACACGCCGCAGGTGATCAACCACGCCATCACCAGCACCATGAGCCGGACGATCATCACCCACGCCTCGACCGAGGCCATGGTGCTGTCGATGTTCTTTTTCGGTGGACCGACGCTGCACTATTTCTCGCTGGCCCTGACCATCGGCATCGTGTTCGGCATCTACTCCTCGGTGTTCGTTTCTGCGGCGCTGGCCATGTGGCTGGGCGTCAAGCGCGAAGACCTGGTGAAGAACAACGGCAAGAAGATCGACCCCAACGACCCCCACTCGGGCGCGGTCGTCTGACCTTCACCCCGTGGATTCCTGGCGCCGCACCGCACGGTGCGCCGCCAGGGCCAGCGCTTTTTTCAGGCATCCTTTGACCCTCTGCCCCATGACTTCTTCGTTCATCCTCACCCTGGCCTGCCCGGACCGCACGGGCATCGTGCATGCCGTTTCCGGTTTTCTGCTCGAGCGGGGCGGCAACATCGAAGAAGCCGCGCAGTACAACGACACGGGCACGGGTCTGTTCTTCATGCGCGTGCAGTTTGCCTGCACCGACATCGACCATGCGACGCTCAAGGCCCAGCTCACGCCGCTGGCCGAGGAATTCAAGATGCGCTGGGCCCTGCACAACCGTGCCGAGCCCATGAAGACCGTGATCATGGTCAGCCGCCAGGGACATTGCCTCAACGACCTGCTGTTCCGCTTCAAGAGCGGCCTGCTGCCCATCGACATCCGGGCCATCATCAGCAACCACCGCGACTTCTACCAGTTGGCCGCGAGCTACAACATCCCTTTCCACCACGTGCCCGTGACGGCGGCCACCAAGGCGCAGGCCGAAGCGCGGCAGTTCGAGATCATCGAAGCCGAAGGTGCCGAACTGGTCGTGCTGGCGCGCTACATGCAAGTGCTGTCCAACGACCTCTGCGTCAAGCTGGCGGGCCGGGCCATCAACATCCACCACAGCTTCCTGCCCAGCTTCAAGGGTGCCAAGCCCTACTACCAGGCCCATGACCGCGGTGTGAAGCTGATCGGCGCCACCGCCCATTACGTCACCGCCGACCTCGACGAAGGCCCGATCATCGAGCAGGATGTGGCCCGCGCCGATCACACCGCCACCGTCGAAGACCTGACCGCCCGCGGCCAGGACACCGAAAGCCAGGTCCTCGCCCGTGCCGTGAAATGGCACAGCGAACACCGGGTGCTGCTCAACGGTCACAAGACGGTGGTGTTCAAGTAAGGGCTGCGCCGGGCGGCCGGCCGGCGGCTTGCGCCGCACGGGCCGACTATCCCACCTCGGCCATCACGTAGATCAGGACCGGCGAATCGAGGGCGGTCTGATAAAGGCCCAACGCCGAACGGGTATGCCGCCCCGAGGCGCCCAGCACCTCGTTGAACAGATCGGAGGCGCCGTCCAGCACGGTCGCATGATCGTGAAAACCTTCGCCGGTCTGAAGATGTCCATCGATGCGGACAATCTGCCGGATGCGGGTCAGATCGCCGACGGCATGCTTCAACTGGGCCAGCGCACTCAAGGCGGCCAATTGCGCACAGGCGTAGCCCTGCTCGACCGAAAGCCCTCCCGCTCCCCCGATCCGGCCGGTGTACGCGAGGTGACCATACACGCCGTCGCGCCATGGAAACTGGCCCGAGGTATGAATCACGTTGCCCACGCGCAGCCACGGGGCATATTGACCGACGGCCTGCGGCGCAGCGCCCAGAGTCAGCCCCATTCTGGCCAGCCGGGCTTCCGGCAGCGAATTCGACGATTCGGTCATGAGCACACCTCCATGCGGGTATTCGGGGCGCTCGGCCGGCTGGCCGGCTCCACAGACGCCTTCTCGACAAATTCGACCGTGATGAAACTCAGCGGTGCATCTCCCACGTTGTGCAGGTCATGCACGAGATACTCGCCGGGCGCAAACGCCACATGCCGCGTCTGTCCCTGGCTGTAGACGACCCGGCGGGTCCGGCCATCGTGGCTGTGCTGAATGCTGCGTCCCTCGCAGAGAGCCGTCCAGAAGTAGTCGCTGTCGTGCCGGTGGAAGCCGATGCGCTCGCCGGGCTGCAGCACGATGGACCAGACCTTCACACGCTCGGATGCACTGAGCAGTTTCTGGCCGACCTGGGTGTTCGCCATGCCGTGCAGCAGCTCGTCCCGGAGGGCGTCGCTCCAGCCCTCGAAGTTTTCGCCCATCAGGATCTCGTCCGGTGGAGGCACCGGGACATTCTTTGCGGTTTGCAACATCGTTTTCTCCTTGTCGTTGAACACCCAACACACTCGATCAACCCCAGGCCGCCACGGTGGCGGGGTTCTCATCCATCCATTGCCGGGCGGCATCCAGAGCGGACCGGCCGTCGCGCGCCATGCGGTCGTCGAGATTCGCCACCACGGCGTTGCCCAGCCTCATGCGCTGCAGGGTGGCCAGCGTGCGCTCGGGCAGCAAGGGCAAGGCGGCCCGGCGCACCACCAGCGTCGCGGCGTCCTTGCCGCGCAGCAGGCCGTGGGGCTCAGCCAGCTCGCGGATGCGGTAGCGGTTGTGCAGGTACTGCGGGTGCCATAGGGGCACCACGGCCCAGCGCCCCTGCGCGACGGCCTGCTCGAAGGCATCGGTGCAGTCTTTCAAAGATCCGTTGCGGAACATGTAGCCTGCGGCATCCAGGCCGTAGCGCGCGAAGATCTCACGCGAAAACCGGCTGATGCCGGCCCCCGGACCGATGCCCTGGATCAGGGGGTTCATGCGGGCGACGACTTCGGGCTTGAGCAGATCGGCCACTTCACGCACGTCGGACTCGGGCACGGTATCCGGTACGCCCCACAGCGCATAAGGCTCGTAGAGCGCCCCCAGCTTGACGAGATCGGTCTCGTACGGGCGGATGTACTCGCCATGGCTGCCCGGCAGCCATGCGGAGACGGCCATCTCGATGCGGCCCTCGCCCAGCATCCGGTAGATCTGTTCATGGGGTGCCTGGACGACGGAATGCGCGACGCCGTCGCGCATGAGAATGCGGCGCACGACCCCGGCGCTGGCGGCGTGGAAACTCAGCGCGATCTCCCCCAGCACCAGCGGCCTGCTGGCGACAGCCAGGCCGGGCTGCAGGCTCTGGGCATGCGCCACGGACGTCAGGCCGGCGGCCATGCCGGTCAACAGCAGACGGCGGCGGCGATCGATACGAGCGACAACGACGGGAGACATGGTGATTCCTTGCAAGATCCTGTTCGAGAGAGACTTCACGATAGGCGCACGCGGCCATGGCGACCCCCGACCCGTTGAGCAATGCGCAACGGCCCGCAGGTCGCGGGTAATCACCGAGTCGTGGGCCGCGTCGTGGTCAACAGGGTGGACAGGGCCCGTGCGGCCTCGCGTACCGCCGCCACGCAGACATGCTGGCCACGGATGCCCTGCGGATGCAAGGGCGCCCGCATCGAAATGCCGATCGAGGCCATCGGGTAACCGCTGTTGTCGAGGACCGGCGAGGCGACGCAGCCGATGTCGGGGTTGTTCTCGCGGTCGTCGAACGCCACACGATCGCGGCGTATGCTCCGGAGCTCCACATGCAGTTGCTCGGACGAGGTCAAGGTGCGCGGCGTCCGGGCGTGCCACCCCATGCGGGTGACGACTCGCTGGAGGATCACGATGGGCAGAAACGCCACGATGGCCTTGCCGACGGCAGAACAGTAGAGGGGCTCCCAGTCGCCGGGCGTCTGCCGCACGGAGGCCGGCGCCTCGGCTTCCTTGACTTCGACCAGGACGACGCGGTCGTCACGCAGCACCGCCAGATGCGCGGTATGCCCCGTCACGCGGCGCAAGTGGCGCAGATGCGGTCGAGCCAGCTCCAGCATCTTCCGGCTGGCATCCGACCCCTGCGTCCACAGCGCCACACGCTCACCGGCCCCGTAGGTGCGCGTCACGGGGTCGCGCACCAGGACTTCGTGGCGCAACAAGGTCGCGAGAAAACGCGAGGCCGAGCTCTTGTCGATGCCCATCGCGTCTGCGACCTGCTGCAGGCGGGGCCGTTCGGGCGCCCGCAGCACCCAGTCGAGAATCGCCAATCCCTTGTCGAAAGACTTGATGAGCACGGGAGACGTTGCGGTCTTCACGCCGGGTCGCCACGGGGTCGCGGCGGGCGAAGTGTTCAAGGAATGGACCATGATGGAATCGGAAAACACCGGAAGCAGGTTGTGGA
>ERZ1031720.38-NODE-38-length-16721-cov-6.570503_pt1 | contig 16721 bp, 14 predicted proteins | sample MGYA00518750_ERZ1031720 | MGnify/ENA primary metagenome ERZ1031720 (study PRJEB33718, sample SAMN03160008) | human skin metagenome | collected 2014-04-10 | study: EMG produced TPA metagenomics assembly of the PRJNA266117 data set (Human skin bacterial metagenome and... | reverse complement strand
ACACCTCTCTATTCGTCGGCAGCGTCAGATGTGTATAAGAGACAGGTGCGCAGCGCCGTGCGCAGGGCCTCGACATGCGGCAGCGCAAATCCGCGCAGCAGCCAGGCCTGTTCGCCCAGGGCGACGCGGGCGGGCGGCTGCACGGGCGCGTCGAAAAGGTCGGGCAAAACACCTGGCATGGATAACAACCGGGTTGCAGCCTCAGGCCACCGGCTCGCCCGCCGCCAGGCCGATGACGGTGCCCTGGCCCGCCGCCACCTCGGGCGGCGGCAGCAGTTCGGTTTCGAGTACGCGCACAAAACGTCCGGCGCCCGGCAGGCGGCCCTCCACGTTGCCGGCTTCGCCCTCGGCATGATGGGGATCCTGGGCCGCACGCTGGAAATCCCATTGCTGAACCGACACCGCGCGCGGCAACACGCGCCCCGCGGCATCGCGTACGCCGGGCGGCCGATAGCAGATCAGGTTGACCGAGTTCGGCTGTTCTCGCCTGACCCGGCTCGACACCGCCGTGCCGGCCTGCACCGCCCACAGCGCGGGCAGCACGCCCGAGGCCGATTCCGACAGCGCCACGGCGTAGGCCGAATGGATGTGACCCCCGAGGATGAGATCGGCGCCGGCCTGGGCCCATCGGCGCACGGCCGCTTCGTGCCCGATCAGCAGGTTCTTGCGTTCGGCCGGGTCGACCACATGCACGGGCTGGTGTGTCACCACCACCCGCAGCTGGCCGGGCGCTGCGCGCTGCAGCCGCCGTGCCACCCGTTCGATCTGGGCATGGGAGACCTCGCCGTCCTTGTGGCGCCAGCGGCGCACCGTGTTGACGCACAACACCAGCGCCTGGGCGTCGCTGTGCTCCGGCTCGAGCTGTTCGCTGATGCTGCGGCGGTACTCGCGCAGCGGCCAGGCCACGCGCGCGGCCACGTCGAACAGGGGAATGTCGTGGTTGCCGGCGATCGCCAGCCAGGGCGCGCCGCAACAGGCCTGCAAGCGGTCGATGAAACGCCGTGCCGCCTGATACTGCTCGCGCCGCGCGCGCTGCGTGATGTCGCCCGACACCACCAGCAGCGTGGGCCGGACGGCAGCCGTCAGTTCCTCGAGCGCCCGTACGGCATCGGCCCGCTCGGTGCCGAAATGCGGATCCGACAGATGCAGGATGCGGCAGACCGAGCCTTCGGCCGCGCCCTGCGCCATCGCTGTCTGCAACGGATCGGATGGCAGGGCCGGTGTCTTCCCGCCCGCAAGGTCGGGGTCGGTCATGCCGCGACGCCTCCCGGCATCGCGACGGCGGGCTCCTGCGCCATCGCGGCACGGGCTTCGCGGGTCTCGGCCGCGATCGCATCGGGCCAGGGCACCAGCACCTGCAGCGGCTGGGGCGAGACCTCGAACACCATGGGAGAGGCATATTCGGTGATCTCGCCATCGACCGCGACCTTGAAACGGAAACCGGGCGCCGGCCGGCGCACCGCGACCTCCAGCCGATCGAAGGCAAAACGCTCCAGGCGGTCATCGTCGGTCAGGCGCTTGAGCGCGCCGCGCAGGGCCAAGGCCAGCAACTGCCAGCGAGAGGTTGAACGCACCACCAGTCCCACCAGTTGCCCCTCCTCGATGGCTTGCGCCTCGGGCAGGCCCAGATTGGCCATCTGCAGGGCGTTGTCGCTGACCAGCAGCGTGCTGGTCTTGACGGCCTCTGTGCGGCCGTCGGCCCCTCGCAGGCGCAGGCGGAGGGTGCGATGCTCGCCCAGCAGCGTCATGAGGCCGGACCACAGCGCCACGATCTTCTTGCGCCCCAGCTGCTGCTTCCAGTACTCGCGGTCCTGGATGATCTGGGGATAGAAACCCAGGCTGGCACTGACCAGGAACACCTGGCGGCCGGACGCATTCAGCTCGCCGACCTGGCCCAGGTGCATGCTGCGCAGGCAAGGATCGAGCAGGGTCTGCAAGGCCTCGTCGAGCTCGATCGAGATGCCCAGGTTGCGGCCGAAGAAATTGAACGTGCCTTGCGGGATGACGCCCAGCGGCACATCGGCGGCCAGCGCGGCACCGGCGACGACATTGATGGTGCCGTCGCCACCGACGGCCACCAGCACGCCGTCGCGTTCGTGCGCCCGCGCCGCCGCTTCGGCAGCCCGGGCCCGCAGTTCGCTCGCTTCTTCGATGAGGACGAACTCGAGCGGCCGGCCCGCGTTCTCGCAGACCTGCGTGATGGTGTCGCGCACCGCCTGCGCCTCGTTGCTGCCCGAACCGGCGTTCATCACGAACACCAGCGGCGCATAACGCAGCCAGGCGGCATCGCCATGGCGCACTTCGGGCAGCAGGGCCTGCACACGCTCCGGTCCGCTGGCGGGCACATCGTCATCGCCCGTCGTGGCGGAAGGATTCTGGGTCATGATGGCCTCGGCAAGGCGACAGGGAGCCCTGGCCGCCGCGCGCGGCAAGCCAGCCAGGGACGGGAAGAAGAGATCAGGCCTCGAGCAGCGAACGCAGCATCCAGGCCGTCTGCTCGTGCGAGTTCACGCGCTGGGTCAGCATGTCGGCCGTCGGCTCGTCCGACACCTTGTCGAGCAGGGGGAACAGCTCGCGCGCGCCGCGCGCCACGGTTTCGTGACCCTTGACCAGGATGCGGACCATCTCGTCGGCCTTGGGCGGCTTGACCGGCACATCGGGCACCGATGCCAGCTCGGCGAACTCCTTGTAAGAGCCGGGCGCGTAGAAGCCCAGCGAACGGATGCGTTCGGCGATCGTGTCGATGGCGTTCCACAGCTCGGTGTACTGCCCCATGAACATGGCGTGCAGCGAGTTGAAATGCGGACCGGTCACGTTCCAGTGGAAATTGTGCGTGGTGAGGTAGAGGCCGAAGGTGTCGGCCAGCACGCGGTTCAGGCCCTTCGAGATCGCCGCGCGATCGCGTTCGGTCAGGCCGATGTTGATGGCCGGTGCGCTGCCCAGCACCTCGACCTTGGCGGCGGTGCGTGAGCCCTTGCTGATGCGGCGGGTCTTGGCGGCATGCGCGGCGACGCTGGTCTTGAGGCCCGCGGTCTTGCGGGGGGCAGTCGTTTTGGTAGCGGTCTTGCGGGCGGTAGCCATGCTGGGATACTCCTCTTTCGTGGAAACAACACCACAGTACTATGCCCCGCTCGACCCTGCAACCGTATCGGACGCGACTGACAGCCGCCGTCGGACAAGCCTAGCCCTTCGGGCGGCCGGCGCGTGCCGCCGCGCTCAGGTCAGACGGTGCACGCCCGGCAGCTCGCAGGCCATGATGGCATTGCGCAGTGCCGCGATCGCTTCATAGCGCGTGAAACTGCGCCGCCACACCAGCACCACGCGCCGGGTCGGCGGGTTGCCGTCGAAGGGCAGGTATTGCACCGGATCGCGCGAGGTGAGCGGCGCGGCCTCGCCGGCGGCGTCCAGCGCACTGGGCGGCACGCTGAGCCGCGGCACCACGGTCACGCCCATGCCGGCGGCGACCATGTGTTTGATGGTCTCGAGCGACGAGCCCTCGAAGCTCTTGCGTATGCCTTCGGCGTCGCTGGAGAATCGGGCGAACTCGGGGCAGAACTCGAGCACGTGGTCGCGGAAGCAGTGACCGGCGCCCAGCAGCAGCATGGTCTCCTGCTTGAGCGCATCGGCGTTGACCCGCGGCTTGCGGGCCAGCATGTGCTGGGCCGGCACCGCGACGTAGAACGGTTCGTCGTAGAGGGGCGCCAGCGCCAGCCCTGCATCGGGAAACGGCTCGGCGAGGATGGCGCAGTCGATCTCGCCCAGCCGCAGCATCTCCAGCAGCTTGACCGTGTAGTTCTCCTGCAGCATGAGCGGCATCTGAGGCGTGCGGGCGATCACCTGCCGCACCAGGTCGGGCAGCAGATAGGGGCCGATCGTGTAGATGACGCCCAGACGCAGCGGTCCGGCCAGCGGATCCTGGCCGCGCTTGGCGATCTCCTTGATGCCGGCGGCCTGCTCCAGCACGGTCTGCGCCTGGCGGATGATCTCCTCGCCCAGAGGGGTCACGCTGACCTCGTTGGCGCTGCGCTCGAAGAGCTTGACCTCGAGTTCGTCCTCGAGCTTCTTGACGGCTACGCTCAAGGTCGGTTGCGAGACATGGCAGGCTTCGGCCGCTTTGCCGAAATGGCGTTCGCGCGCCACGGCAACGATGTACTTGAGTTCGGTGAGCGTCATGGTTGACGCCAATGATACGCAGTTGTTCGGCCCCGTGCGCCTTGGGGATCAACCGGGTCTCGCGGCCACGGTGCCGGGTGTAAGACAATGACCGCATCCGCCGGCCCGGTGGAACTCGCGGCGACTCCGATCATGACCCTGCAAGCCTACCTGTTCTTCCTGCCCGCCTGCCTGGCGCTCAACCTCTCGTTCGGCCCCAACAACCTGCTGTCCGTCACCTATGGCGCCCGCTACGGGCTGCGCCAGGCCACGCTCGCCGGCAGCGGCCGGCTGGCGGCTTTCGCCATCATGATCACGCTCTCCGGACTGGGCATGGGCACCCTGCTGCTGGCTTCGGAGACCGCCTTCACCGTGGTCAAGTTCGCCGGTGCCGCCTACCTGGTGTGGCTGGGCATCAGGCTGCTGCGTGCGCCCGCGCCGACCGTCGCCCCCCTGCATCGGGCCGAGGCCGAGCCCGAAGCCGTGCCGCCCCTGAAGCGGCTGATCCGCCAGGAGTTCACGGTCGCCATCGGCAATCCCAAGGCCATCCTCATCTTCACCGCCTTCCTGCCCCAGTTCGCGGTCGCCGACGCCTATGCGCTGAGCTACACCCAGGTGGCGCTGACCTTTCTGGCGCTGGAGTGGACGACCCTGCTGTTCTATGGCTGGCTCGGCCTGCGCATGGGCCGCTGGACCTCGAAGCCCGGTGCCATGCGCTGGCTCAACCGTGTCAGCGGCGGCATGATGGTGTTTTTCGGCGTGCTGTTGGCCCTGGCGCGCCGTCCGGCCACCTGAAAGCGTCTGGGCCAGCCTGACGGCTGCCGCGCCGGACGCGTCAAGCCTTCAGGAACTCGGCCTTGCCGCCCATCCAGCGCTCGATATGGCGCTCGGCCTGCGCCGGCTGTCCGGCCAGCAGGCGCGGCGCCAGCTCGCGGGCCCACTCCAGCAGTTCGCCATCGGTCTCCAGGTCGGCAAAACGCAGCATGGCCGCGCCGGACTGCCTCGCGCCCAGAAACTCGCCCGGGCCCCGGATGTCCAGGTCGCGCCGCGCGATCTCGAAGCCGTCCTGCGTCTCGGCCATGGCCCGCAGCCGCGCCCGGGCCGATTCGCTCAGGCGCCCGCCTTCGGGCAAGGCGTACATCAGCACACAGGCCGATGCCGCCGCGCCGCGCCCGACCCGTCCCCTCAGCTGATGGAGCTGCGACAGGCCAAAGCGCTCGGCGTGCTCGACCACCATGAGCGACGCATTGGGCACGTCCACGCCCACTTCGATGACCGTAGTCGACACCAGCACGGCCATCCGGCCGCTCGAGAAGTGTTCCATCACGGCCTTCTTCTCGGCCGCCGGCATGCGCGAATGCAGCAGACCCACCTGCACGCCGGGCAGCGCGGCACTGAGCTCGGCATGGGTATCGGTGGCGGTCGCCAGATCCAGCGCCTCGCTTTCCTCGATCAGCGGACAGACCCAGTACACCTGCCGGCCGGCATCGACCTGGTCGCCGATGCGCGCGATCAACTCGTCGCGCCGGCTGTTGGCAATGACGCGGGTGACGATGGGTGAACGCCCGGGCGGCAATTCGTCGATGGTGGAGACATCGAGGTCGGCGTAATAGCTCATGGCCAGCGTGCGCGGGATGGGGGTGGCACTCATCATGAGCAGGTGCGGCTCGTAGGCGGGCAGGCCCGGCTCGGGCAGGGTGCCGGCTTCGGCGGGGGCGGCAGGCCCGGCCATCTTGCCGCGCAGCGCCAGCCGCTGGGCCACGCCGAAGCGATGCTGCTCGTCGATGATGGCCAGCGCCAGGTTGCGGAACACCACGCTGTCCTGGATCACGGCATGCGTGCCCACGACCAGCATGGCCTCGCCGCTGGCCACCCGCGCCAGCGCCTCGCGTTTGGCCTTGTTCTTGGCGCCGCCGGTCAGCCAGGCGACCTGCACGCCCAGCGGCTCGAGCCAGCCCACGAGCTTGCGGAAATGCTGTTCGGCCAGGATCTCGGTCGGCACCATCAGCGCGCACTGCCAGCCGGCGTCGATGCAGGCCGCCGCCGCCAGGGCCGCCACCACGGTCTTGCCCGAGCCGACATCGCCCTGCAGCAGCCGGTGCATGGGCCGCGGGAGCGCGAGGTCCTGTACGATCTCGCCCACCACGCGCTGCTGCGCGCCGGTCAGCGCAAACGGCAGCACGGCCGCCAACTGCTCGTACAGCCCGCCGGGCCGCGGCAGCAGCACGGGCGCCTGCAGACCGGCCCGCTCGCGGCGCGCGACCTGCTGCGACAGCTGCTGGGCCAGCAGCTCTTCGGCCTTCAGGCGCTGCCAGGCCGGGTGGCTGCGGTCTTCCAGCGTGGCCAGCGCCGCGTCGGGCGACGGGTGATGCAGGAAACCCAGCGCCGTGGTCAGCGAGTACAGCGGCATCGAACCGATCAGGCGCGTGAACTCGGGCGGCAGGGTCTCGTCGAGCAGGCCGTCGCGGCGCGCCCGTGCCAGGCCGTCGGCCACGGCGTGGCGCAGCACCGGCTGCGACAGACCGGCCACGGTGGAATACACGGGCGTGAGCGACTGCGGCAAGGCCCCGCTCGCCGCCCGGCACACCGGGTGCAGCATGGTCAGGCTGCTGCCCGCCCAGGCCGAGACATGGCCACGCAGCTCGCCGCGCGCCCGCACACGCTTGCCCACCGCCAGCGATTTGCTCTGCGAGGGGTAGAAATTGAAGAACCGGAGGGTGCAGGTCTGCGTGCCGTCGTCGACCTTGACGATGAGCTGCTTGCGCGGCTGGTACTGGATGCTCTGCTCGACGACCGTGGCCTCGATCTGCACCAGCTCGCCCTCCCGGGCATCGGCCAGGCGCGTGATGCGCGTCTCGTCCTCGTAGCGCAGCGGCAGGTGCAGGGCGAGGTCGATGTCGCGCACCAGGCCGAGCTTGGCGAACGCCCGCTCTTCCTGGCTGGCGGCGGTCGAGGACGGCTTTTTTGGCATGCCGGCATTGTGCCTGCGCGCAAGGGCCGGGAACGGCTCGCGCGTGCTTCGCCGCCCGGGATCAGAAGCCTACGGCCTGGCCGTCGCGCCGCGTGTCGCTGGCGGCCACGTACCCGTGGTCGCTGTCGCTGCCCGAGAGCCGCCAGATGAACTGCCCGGCACCGAAGTCCATGTAGGGGTCTTCGATGGACTTGAGGGTGTGGCCCATCTTCTGCAGTCCCTCGACCGCATCGGCGCACATGGTGGATTCGACGTCGAGCGTGAAGTCGCGGTTGACTTTCCAGCGCGGCGCGCAGCAGGCCGCCTGGGGCTGCTGGTCGTAGTCCAGCATGCGCACCACGGTCTGCAGATGCCCCTGGGGCTGCATGTCGCCGCCCATCACGCCGAAGCTCATGACCGGTGCGCCGTCCCGCGTCAGGAAGCCCGGGATGATGGTGTGGAACGGCCGCTTGCCGCCCGCCACCACATTGGCCGACTTCGGGTCCATGGAAAAACCCACGCCCCGGTTCTGCAGGCTGATGCCGGTGCCCGGCACGACCACGCCCGAGCCGAACCCCATGTAGTTGGACTGGATGAACGAGACCATCATGCCGCTCTCGTCGGCGGCCGTCAGGTAGATGGTGCCGCCCGCATGCGGCCGGCCGGCCGCGAAATGCGTGGCCCGGTTGGGGTCGATGAGCCGGGCGCGCTCGGCCAGATAACCGTCGTCCAGCATCTGCTCGGGCGTGACGGCCATGCTGCGCGGATCGGCCACATACCGGTAGAGATCGGCGAACGCCAGTTTCATGGCCTCGATCTGCAGATGCTGCGACTGCGCCGAATCGACCGGCAGACCGGCCACGTCGAACTGCTCGAGGATGCCCAGCGCGATCAGCGCCGCGATGCCCTGCCCGTTGGGCGGGATCTCGTTGAGCGTGTAGCCGCGGTAGTCCTTGGCGATCGGCTGCACCCACTCGGGCCGGTAGGACCGCAGGTCGTCCAGCGTGAGTGCGGCGCCGCACTGGGCGCTGAAGGCCACCATGCGCTCGGCGAGTTCACCTTCGTAATAATCGCGTCCCTTGCTCCGGGCGATGAGGCGCAGTGTCCGGGCCGCATCGGGAAAACGGAACTTGTCGCCCACCCGGGGCGCGTGGCCCTGCGGCAGAAAGGCCTCGGCAAAACCGGGCTGGTCGCGCAGCTCGTCTTCGGCCGCGGCCCATTTGTGGGCCACCACGGGCGGCACGGCATAACCGCGCTCGGCGATCTCGATGGCCGGTTCGAACAGCTCTTCGAAAGGCAGCTTGCCCAGCTTGCCGTGCAGGGCGGCCCAGCCGGCCACCGCGCCCGGCACGGTGACGCTGTCCCAGCCGCGCTTGGGCTGGCGCGCCAGCCCCTGGCCGTCGACGCCATACTTGCGTTCGAAGTAACCGGGGTTCCAGGCCGCCGGCGCCACACCCGATGCGTTCAGGCCGTGCAGTTGCCGGCCGTCCCAGACCATGGCAAAACAGTCGCTGCCCAGGCCGTTGGAGACCGGCTCGACCAGCGTCATGCAGGCCGCCGTAGCGATCGCCGCATCCACCGCATTGCCGCCCTTGAGCAGCATGCGCAGGCCGGCCTGCGACGCCAGCGGATGGGAGGTCGAGACCACATTGCGCGCAAACAGCGGAATGCGGTGGCTCGGATAAGGGTTGCTCCAATTGAACGATTTCATGAGGAATGAGTGTCTGCGGGCGATGAACGGGCAATGAGTCCGCCCAATCTACTGGCAATAGGCCCCAGAATCAAACCGAACCTCTTTGTTTTTTAGACAAACTCTTTTTATGGATGGCTTGCGTTTTTTCCGGACTTTCCTGGCGGTGGCCCGGCACGGCTCGTTTTCCGAGGCCGCCCAACACGTGGGCCTGACGCAGGCGGCGGTGAGCTTCCAGATGCGCACGCTCGAGACCGAGCTGGCACGCAAGCTGTTCGATCGCAGCGGCCGCATCGCGCGGCTCAATGCCGAGGGACGCGAGCTCGTGCCCGAGGTCGAGGCGCTGCTCGGCGCCTACGACCGCATCCGGCAGCCGCGTGCGCGGCAGGGCGAACTGGCCGGTTCGGTCACCATCGGGGCGCTGGTGTCGTGCATGCACACCCTGCTGCGCGTGACCTCGCGGCTCAAGCAGGAGCACCCGGCGCTCGACATCCGCATCCAGCACGGGCAGTCGCATGGGCTGGCCGCGCGGGTCATGGCGGGCGACATCGATGCGGCCTTCGTGGTCGAGAGCAACCACCTCTCGCCCGCCCTGCGCTGGTCGCCGATGTATGCCGAGGCCCTGGTGGTGCTCACGCATGCCCAGGCCGGCGGCACCTGCGCGGCCGAGGTGCTTGCGCTGAATCCCTATCTGCGCTTCGATCCGACCCAGCGCACCGGGGCCCTGGCGGAAAAGGTGCTGCGCGAACTCGGCCTGAACATCGAGCCGTTCATGGAGCTCAACTCCATCGGCGAACTCACCTCGCTCATCGAGCAGGGCGTGGGCGCCACCCTGGTGCCCCGGCTGCGCGACGGCGGCTGGCTCGGCAACCCCCGGCTGCGTGTCCTGCCGCTGCCCCACCCGGTCGAAGCCCCGGCGCGCCACATCGGCATGGTCGAACGCAACGACCACGCGCGCCGGGCCATCACCGACGTCATCCGCGAGCGCTGCGCGCAAGCCTGGCGCGAATCGCCGCCGAACTGAGTGCGGGAACGCGGCGCCGGTTCAGAACGCCGTCCATTTCTCCCGGCTGCGCGCCGACAGCACCGCCCGCTCTATGAAACGCACGCCGCGGGCGCCGTCCTCGAGCGTGGGGTAATCGCCCTGCCCCGGGGTCAGTGCGACACCGTCCCGGCGCGCCCGAAGATCCTGCGCCACGCCCAGGTAGATGTTGGCGAAGGCCTCGAGAAAGCCTTCGGGATGGCCGGGCGGCAGGCGCGACGCGGCGATGGCATGGGGATGCAGCCATGGACTGTGGCGTGTCAGCATCTGCCGCGGCGCATCGAGCGGCAGGTGGTGCAGGATGTTGGGGTCTTCCTGCCGCCATTCCAGCGAGCCGAGCGTGCCCGAGACCCGCAGCCGGATGTCGTTCTCGTAGCCGGTCGCGACCTGCGTGGCCAGCAGCGCACCCCGCGCACCGCCCTGGTAACGCAGCAGCACGCTGCCGTCGTCGTCGAGCGCGCGGCCGGCGACCACCGCATCGAGGTCGGCGCAGATCTGCTCGATTTCCAGACCCGTCACGCTGTGCACCAGGTTCTCGGCGTGCGAGCCGATGTCGCCCAGCGCGCCCGCCAGGCCGCTGCGCGCGGGGTCGGTGCGCCAGCTGGCCTGCTTGTTGCGGTCGGCCTCGATCTTCGTCGCCAGCCAGCCCTGGTGGTATTCGATGACCACCTTGCGCACCGTGCCGATGGCACCGGCCTTCACCATCTCGCGCGCCTGCCGAACCATGGGATAACCGCTGTAGTTGTAGGTCACCGCAAACAGCACGCCGCTGCGCAGCACCGCTTCGCGCAACTGGCTGGCCTGTCCGCTGTCGTGGACCAGCGGCTTGTCGCAGACCACATGTATGCCGGCCTGCGCAAAGGCATGCGCGACGTCGAAATGCAGGTCGTTGGGCGTCACCACCGTCACGAAGTCGATGCGTTCGTCGGCCGGCCGGCGCAGCTCGTCGTCGAGCAGATCCTGCCAGCGGGCATGCGTGCGTGCCGGCTCCAGTCCCAGCGCTGCACCCGATTCGCGTGCCCGCTCGGGCGTCGACGACAAGGCGCCGGCCACCAGTTCGATCTGGCCGTCGAGCGCTGCCGCATGGCGGTGGATGGCGCCGACGAACGCGCCCAGCCCACCGCCGACCATGGCATACCTCAGTCGTTTCATGATGCTTGTTTCTTTCTGTCGAAGACGGCGTCGAAAGCGCCCTGCGCAGGCGGGAAATCCAGCTGCCGGCAGAATGCCGCGCTTTCGCTGGCCCCGTGCACCCGGTCCATGCGGCTGTCTTCCCACTCCACGCTCAGCGGCCCGGCATAGCCGATGTCGTTGAGCGCCACGGCGATCGACTCGAAGTCCACCAGGCCGCGGCCCACGCTGCGGAAATCCCAGTGCCGGCGGGCGTCGCCAAAGCTGGTGTGCCCGCCGAAGATACCGACGCTGCCGTCGCCGCGGCCCCACCAGACGTCCTTCATGTGCACGTGATAGATGCGGTCGGCGAACCGGCGCAGGAAGGCCACGTAGTCGACGCCCTGGTAGGCCAGGTGGCTGGGGTCGTAATTGAAGCCGAAGCGGCGGTGCTGCCCCACGGCCTCGAGCGCACGCGCCGACGTGGCGGCATCGAAGGCGATCTCGGTGGGATGCACCTCGAGCGCGAAATTGACGCCGTGGGTCTCGAAGCTTTCGAGAATCGGCTGGAAACGCCGGCCGAAATCCTCGAAGCCGCGATCCCAATAGGCCTGCGAAGTCGGCGGAAAGGCATAGGCCGTGTGCCAGATCGACGAACCGGTGAAACCCGTGACCGTGCCGACACCCAGGCGCGCCGCAGCCGCCGCCGTGTCGGCCAGTTCACGCGCGGCACGCCGGCGCACACCCTCCGGATCGCCGTCGCCCCAGACATGGTCGGGCAGGATGGCGCGGTGCCGCTCGTCGATCAGGTCGCACACGGCCTGGCCCACGAGATGGTTGCTGATGGCATGGCACTGCAACCCGTGGTCGGCCAGCAGCTCGCGCTGGCGGCGTGCATAACCGGCGTCGGCCAGCGCCTTCTGCACATCGAAATGATCGCCGGAGCATGCCAGCTCCAGGCCGTCGTACCCCATGCGGCGGGCCAGCGGCGCCAGCTCCTGCAAGGGCAGATCGGCCCACTGGCCGGTGAACAGGGTGATCGGTCTGGACATAGGCACAACCCAATGAAGCGACATGCCGACCCGTTCCTCCAGGCCGGCGAACAAACCGGGCATGCTGTCCTGAAAGGTTGCATGCCCGGTTACCGGACAGGATCAGAACGGCGAATCGGGGTGGTAGAAATCCTTGGCGTTCTGGGGCGTGATCAGCACCGAGGGCACGATGGTCGTGGCCGGCAGCTTCTCGCCCTTCAGCCGGGCCTCGGCGGTGAGCTTGATGGCGTCGTAGATGAACTTGGGCGAATACGACACGTTGGCCTGGATCCGCGGGTCCTTGCCGTCCATGATGGTCTTGACCATGCTCTTGGCGCCGGCACCGCCGAAGACCACCTTGATGTCGGTGCGCTTGGCCTGGTCGATGGCCCGCAGCACGCCCACGGCCATGTCGTCGTCGGCGGCCCAGATCGCGTCGATGTCCTTGAAGCGCGTGAGGTAGTCCTGCGTCACCTTGAAGGCATCGTCCCGGTTCCAGTTGGCGTATTTCGCATCCAGCAGCTGCACGCCCGGGTTCTGCTTGAGCACGGCATTGAAGGCCTCCCAGCGTTCGTTGTCCAGCGTGGTGGGAATGCCGCGCAGCGCCACCACATTGCCCTTGCCGCCAAGCTTCTGCACGATGTATTCGGCGGGAATGCGGCCGAACGCGGTGTTGTCGCCGGCCACGTAGGCGTCCTGCGCGCTGGTGTCGCTCAGGCCGCGGTCGACCACCGTCACATACACGCCCTTGGATTTCACCTGCTGCACGGGTCTCGTGAGCGCCGCCGATTCGAACGGGAAGATCACCAGCGCATTGATGCGTGTCACGGTCGACAGATCCTGCAGCTGATTGGCCTGCTCGGGCGCGTTGGCGGCCGTACGGATGGTGATCTTCAGATCCTTGTGTTCCTTTTCCAGGTCCTTCTTGGCCTGGTTGGCCCAGTAGTTGATGCCGCCCATGAAGCTGTGCGTGGCGGCCGGAATGGACACGCCCAGGCGGACCGGTTCGGCGGCCTGAACCTGGACGCCGGCAGCCAGCAGGGCACTGGCGAAGGCCAGCGTGCGCAACGTGGCGCGGCGATTGAAACGGGTCATGTCTTGTCTCCTTGTGTCGAGGGTGCTGAACCGATAGCCATGAAATGCAAGGCGGGGCGCGGGTTCAGCGCCGACCCCGCTGCAGGAACGCCACGATGATGATCACGAAGCCCTGGACGGCTGCGTTGAGGTACACGCTGATGATGCTGGTGAGGTTGAGCACGTTGCTGATCACCGACAGCAGGATCGCCCCGACCACCGTGCCCGTGATGGTGCCGGCGCCGCCGCGCAGCGCCGTGCCGCCCACGATCACGGCGGCGATCGCCTCGAGCTCCCACAGCAGCCCCGTGGTGGGCGAGGCCGAGCCCAGGCGCGGCACATACAGCAGCGTGGCGATGCCCACGCACACGCCCAGCAGCATGTAGGTCAGGATCTTGACGCGGTCGACATCCACCGCCGCATAACGCGCCACCTGCTCGTTCGAGCCGATCGCCTGCACATACCGGCCATAGGCCGTGCGATTGAGTATGAGCGCGCCCGCCAGCGCCACCGCCAGAAAGACCCACACCGGCACGGGCACGCCCAGCCAGTTGGCGTAGTAGACGGGGCTGTACAGGTCGGCCAGGTCGTTGTCGAGCGTCAGCGCGCCGCCGTCCGCAAAGTAGGTGAGGTAGGCGCGGTAGATGCCGAGCGTGCCCAGCGTCACGATGAAAGGCTCGATGCGGCCCTTGGCCACCAGCAACCCGTGCGCCGTGCCGAACACCGCACCGAGCAGCACCGCCAAGCCCGCCCCCAGCACCACGGCCAGCAGCGGCGAGCCCAGCGCCGGGCTCGCACTGTTGATGAACATGATCACCGCGCCGGCAATCAGCGCGGCCATCGAGCCCACCGACAGGTCGATGCCGCCCGAGATGATGACAAAACACATGCCCACCGCGATGATGCCGATGAAGGCCGTGCGCGTGAGCACGTTCATCACGTTGTCGAGCGTGGCGAAGTCGCTGTTGAGCGCGGTCGCCGCCAGGCACAGCAGCACCAGCCCGACCACGGGGCCCAGGCTGTAGAAGCGCTCCATGCGGCGCGCGCGCGCCTCGCTGCGCAGGGCAGCGGCGTGCTGCGAGGATTCGTTGGCAGGGGTCATGTCAGCTCGCACCTGTTGTTCCGGTTGCATGGGCAATCAACTCCTCTTCCGTCAATCCGTCGGCGTCCAGCCGGGCCACCAGGCGCCCCCCGCGCATCACCGCGACGCGGTGGCACAGGCCGATCAGCTCCATCAGTTCCGACGAGATCACCACCACCGCCAGCCCCTGCTGGGCCAGTCGCTGGATCATGAAATAAATGTCGCGCTTGGCCCCGACGTCGACGCCGCGCGTCGGTTCGTCGAGCACCACCACGCGCGGCTCGGGCTGCAGCACCTTGGCCAGCGCCAGCTTCTGCTGGTTGCCGCCCGACAGCGCCGAGGCCCGCACATGCACCGACCCGGTACGGATGCCGTGTTCCTGCACCGCCGAGGTCAGCGCCCGCTCCTCGGCCGCCAGGTCGAGCAGCGGCCGCGCATACTGCTGCAGCGACATCAGCGTGAGGTTCGGCCGCAATGCGAAATCCACGTGCAGGCCCTTGCCCTTGCGGTCTTCGCTCAGGTAGGTGAGCCCATGGCGGGCGGCGTCGCGCGGACTGCGCAGCCGCACCGGCTGCCCCGCCAGCGCCACCTGTCCACGCCCGGGCCGCAGACCCAGGATGCCTTCGAACAGCTCGGTTCGTCCGGCCCCCACCAGCCCTGCGAATCCGAGGATCTCGCCCGGTGCCACCTCGAAATCCGCGCCCTGGGCCCAGCCCGGCACGTCGAAGCCCGTCACCTTCAGCGCGGGCTGCAGGCCCTGTGGCCGGGCGCTGCGCGGCGGATAGATATCGGCCAGCTCGCGTCCCACCATCAGGTTGGCCATGGCATGCCGTGTGAGCGAGGCCGTCGCGGCCCGCGTGACGAAGCGCCCGTCGCGCATCACGATCACCTCGTCGGTCACGCGCTCGACTTCATCGAGCTTGTGCGAGATGTAGACGATGGTCACGCCGTCGGCCCGCAGGCGCGCCATCAGCGCGAACAGGCGTTCGGTCTCGCCGGGCGTGAGCGTAGCCGTGGGTTCGTCCATGATCAGCAGGCGCGCGCGGCGCGACAGCGCCTTGGCGATTTCCACCAGCTGTTTTTCGGCCACGATCAGTTGCCGCACCTTGGCCGCCGGATCCACCGACAGGCCGACCTGCGCCAGCACGCGGGCCGCTTCGGCCTGCATCGCCGCATCGTCGAGCAACCAGCGGTGCCTGCGTTTCTCGCGGCCCAGAAAGATGTTGTCGGCCACGCTCAGATCGTCGGCGAGATTGAACTCCTGATGGATCAGCACCACGCCCAGCGCCTCGGCCTCGCGTGACGAGGCGAATTCGCGCGGCTGGCCGTCGATCGACAGGCGGCCGGCCGAAGGCCTTTCATAACCCGACAGGATCTTCATCAGCGTGGACTTGCCCGCGCCGTTTTCGCCCAGCAGGCCGTAGACCCTGCCCGGCGACAGCTCGAAACTCACTTCGTGCAGCACTTGAACGGGGCCGAAGGACTTGCTGACCTGGTCGAAGACCACGGACAGGCCGGAGCCGCCTTCGGCTGCGTCGGGCACCGGCACGCCGGCATGAGACATGAACGTCATGGCGCGACCCCCCTTGTGCGCAGCGTTTCCTGCATCGCCAGCACGCCTGCGCCCGTCACGCCCGTGTGCCCGCCCAGCGGCGAGAACTGGATCTCCAGGTGCCGCGTGGACAGTGCCAGCGAGCGCTGATAGACGCTTTGCCGAACCGCCGCCAGGAACAGCGGCCCGACATTGGTCACGCCACCGCCGATGAACACGTGCGACGGATTGAAGAAATTCACCAGCGAGGCCAGCATCTGTCCGATCAGGCCCCCCGCGCGCTGCACAATGCCGCTGGCCGTGGCGTCGCCCGCCCGGCTGGCCTGCGCCACCTGCTCGGGCAGCAGTTGCCCGTCGCGCTCGAACCACTCGGCCAGCAACGCGCTGTCGCCCTGGCGCGCCGCCTCTTCGGCCAGGCGTGCAATGGCCGGTCCGGCCGCCATGGCCTCGACGCAGCCGCGATTGCCGCAATGGCACATCGGGCCCTGCTGATCGACACAGATGTGGCCCACGTCGCCGGCGGAACCCGTTGCCCCGCGGTGCACCTGCCCGTGGCAGATGATGCCGCAGCCGATGCCCGTGCCCACCTTGAGCACCAGGAAATCGGACAGCTGGCGCCGCAGCCGCCATTGCTCGGCCAGCGCCATCAGGTTGACGTCGTTGTCGATGAAGACCGGCGCCGTGTAATCCTGGCGCAGATCTTCGCGAATCGAGAAGCCGTCCCACAGCGGCATCAACGGCGGCGCCACCAGCATGCCCTGGTCGAACGCCACCGGGCCCGGCACGCCCATGCCGATTCCCATCACGTCGCGCGCCTCCAATCCCAGGCGGGCCAGCAGTTCGCGCAGCACGGCACGCACACGCGGCAGCACCACACCCGGGCCGGCCCGGACGTCGATGGCCTCGGCATGGTGGGCGCGGATCGACAGATCGGGCGCCATCAGGGCGACATCGACGCTGGTCGCACCCAGGTCCACCCCGGCCACCACACCCAGGCGTTCGCTCAGGCGCAGGCCCTCGGGCCGCCGTCCGCCCGAGG